>Ga0335085_10000138_pt1 | contig 230675 bp, 184 predicted proteins | sample Lox_Sample_45_FD_206712 | JGI IMG/M metagenome (GOLD analysis project Ga0335085, IMG submission 206712) | Soil microbial communities from Loxahatchee National Wildlife Refuge, Florida, United States - Lox_Sample_4.5 | ecosystem: Environmental > Terrestrial > Soil > Wetlands | place: USA... | reverse complement strand
ATCAAAGTGCCCGACTCTGAATTTGCCAAGATCCACCTCAAGCCCGCAAAGTTTCACGGTGAATGGAACTATTCCGTGCTGCCATTCCTCGGCTAACTGTTCATGTTATTTATGCGCAGCTCCTTAGTTGGGAGACTGTGCACCTGCTTGATGATGGCGACTGGATGCGCGCCTTGCTTTATGCAGGGGTGAGTTTTCTCGGTGGACTGTTTCTGCTGAAACTCGGCATGCGCCTCGCGGGCCGGTTCTGAAGAGGCTGACGAGAAACTCTTGGGGCGCCGTTGCGACGCCCGAGGTTGACCGGGAGGTCACGTGGAACACGAGCGGTTCGAGGGCGAGCGTACGCTGATGCGCATTCACATCGGCGAATCTGACCGCTGGCACAGCAAGCCCCTCTATCAGGCGATTGTGAATCTGTGCCGCAGCCAGGGCTTTTCCGGCGTCACGGTGCTGAGGGGTGTGGGCGGCTATGGATCCTCCAGCCGTTATCACACCGACAACATCCTGCGGTTGTCGCAGGACCTGCCCGTGATCATCGAGGTGGTGGAGTACACAGAGCGTATCGAGCGTATTCTGCCCGAACTCGATGCCATGGTTGATGGCGGTCTGATTACACTCGAAAAAGTGCGCGTGATTCTTTATCGATCTGGCAAGAAAAAGAAGTAGGGCCGCGCAGACGAAGCAAGCTTGCACGCATTGATCGGTGTAACCATCCCGATATGGGAGATTCCTTAACACCGGCCGACAGCGATCACGGATCGCCAGCCACGACCTGGCTTTCCGCAGCCCACGCCCGAGCTCTAAGCTCGCATTTCAAGACCGTGGAAGAATATCTGAGGGTAGTCGCGTCCTGGATGGACGGCTTCGAAGGAATCTTCTACGGCGCTCCGGCTGAGCTCCGTGAAGAACAGCGCGCCCGTGCCCGCGCCTTGATCGGCGACGTTCTCAGCGGACTCGAGCGCGTTCGTGGAGAGCTGGGCCTCGATCAGCAACGGATGTCATCGATCGGCGTGATGCGCGCTTACCTGAGTGAGCTCTGGGTGTCCCTGGTGGAGACCCGCAGCCGTTACCTGCGGGGCTACGGCGAAGTTCCTTCTGAACTTGCAGAATACCTGGACCGCCACGTGGGCGAGCTCGAAGCAGGCGTGAACGAAATTCGCCGCCTCGTTGAGACCGCGGGAAAACCTGAAAGCGGCGGTTCGGTCAGCGGTTCGACTCCCGGCGCTTCCGAAATACAGTCGACGTCCATCGTGGAAGGCGCCAAACCAACGCGGGTGACCGATGGCTCTTGATGAATTGCATGAGCGCCGGCTCGCGACGCTGATGAACCTGTTCGACGACGCGCTCGATCGCATCGAGCTCGTGTTGGCTGCAGCGCAACAGGGACGCGCGGCCGACACCGAGCCAGCCCCAACTCGCGTCGAAGTTGACGAAATCCGTGCCACTGCGGCGACGATACACCGGCGCCTCGAGGCCGCCATGCTGCGGTTCGGCGTGAAGCGGGCGCGGCCGGGTTGGCGCCAGAAAATAGCGGCCGAGCTTGCAACCCTTTGGGTGGTCCTCGAGAACGCCATGCCGAAGCGCATGAAGGGGTATGGGCGCGACTTCAAGCCTCAGGACCAGTCGGACTGGGAGCATCTCATTCGCGACTTGTTACGGGATATCGATCGAATGCGAGAAGCAGGGTCTTCGAAGACGGGCGCTGTCTGAGGTAAACTGCGTTGAGGTCTCTGCGACGCGGGCATGAAAAATCTTGCCATTCTGCTTTCGGGCCGCGGCTCAAACTTCGAGGCCATCGCGCGCAACGTGCTTTCGGGCGCGCTGGCCGTGCGGATCGCGGTGGTCCTCAGCAATCGCGAGGACGCAATCGGTCTCGAACGCGCCCGAACCCTGGGACTCGAAGCCCTCGCCGTTCTTTCGAAAGGTAAGGATCGCGATGCCTATGACCGCGAAGTGGTGGCTCTCCTGCGTGAGCGCCAGGTTGACATCGTGTGTCTCGCTGGGTTTATGCGGTTGTTGGGGCCCTATTTCGTGCGGGCGTTTCCGGGCCGTATTCTGAACATTCACCCGTCGTTACTGCCTGCTTTTCCGGGACTCGATGCCCAGAAGCAGGCGCTTGATTACGGCGTGAAGTTCACCGGTTGCACGGTTCACCTGGTGGATGAAGGCGTGGACACCGGACCCATTCTCTGCCAGGCAGTGGTTCCGGTGCTTGACGATGACACCGTAGAAACGCTCTCCTCGCGTATTTTGAAGGAAGAGCACCGCATTTACTCTGAGGCTATCCGCCTAGTGGTTGAAGATCGCGTCCGCGTGAAGGAAAGGCGCGTGATGCTAAGGCAGCCATGACCAGGATTGACCCAGCCGATGGTGAGCTTCGACGGGCTTTCTATCAAGGGCCACTGGATGTCGCGTCTTATCAGATTGCGCACCGCATGCACCGCCGCATCGCGAATTTTTTCCGCTGCTGGCGGGCGCGCCCCAATTCGAACAAAGCTGGAATATTACTTAGAATCAATGACTTGGACAGTGAGACTCACCAAACGCACAAGGATTGTGACAAGTATATACTCATGCGATAACAGCTTCCCACCGGGACGGGCGGCGAGCCGCAGTTCTCGAGAAGTACCATGAGCGCTCGGCTTGGCCAGTTGCTCCTGCTAGAGGTCGCGAAGGCACAATGGAGCCCTGCCTTCGAGCGGCTGCTCGAGCGTCACGCGCCTGCCGGATTATTCTTTAGGGCCTTCACCACAATTCCCGCAACGTGTGAAACAGCTCGAAAGAGCGCGCAGGCCATCGGTTCGCTCCCGTTTCTGGCCGTTCAGGAAGAGGGTGCAGGCGCCTTGTGCGGTCTATTGGCAACTCCGCTGCAGTCCGAACGCGTAGGAGGCCTCGGCGAAGAAGCCACCGAGGCATTGGGAGATCTGGTGGGCCGGGCGATGCGCATCATCGGTCTGAATCTGAATCTTGCACCCACAGTCGATTTGCCTGGAAACCCATCCGCCTCAAAGGACACCCCAAGCGTCGGCGTTCAAATTGACGTGACACGCCGGGCAGAAGCCTTTCTTCGCGGGCTCTCTCGCCAGGGCGTTCTGCCTTGCGCAGGTCATTTCCCGGGACTCAGCATCGGTGCCACCGAACGGCCGCAGAGCTCACCCGTGGTTGCAAGGAGCATGGCAACGCTGTGGCGCGAGGATTTGGTTCCCTATCGAGCACTGGGAAGCAGGCTCCCGGCCGTTCAGATCAGCCACGCGGTTTACAAGGCCTACGACTATGAGTTTCCGCGGCCGGCTTCCCTTTCTTCGCATGTTGTGGAAGGGCTTCTGCGGCTCAAACTCGGGTTCGGGGGCGTGGCGCTGGCCGACGTTTCAGCCGCAGCCCGCTCCGCCGGCCTCGGTCTCGAAGAAGCCGCCTTGCGAGCTCTTGATGCTGGCTGCGACCTGTTGGCGGTCCCCGCGGAGGAAAAATCGCTAACGGCGGTTCTGGGCGCTCTCGAGAGAGCCAGCGAATTCGGAAAGCTCGCGCGCGACCGCGTCCAGCAAGCTCTGGCGCGCGTCCAGAACGCGAAGCGCGGCCTGACGCCTCCGCCTAAAGAACCCTCGGAACGCGCAGTGTCGCGTTTGACGCACGATTTCGAGAAGTTCGGGAAGCAATATGGTCATGGCGTCTAAGGAGCCCAAGACGCGCATCGGGGAACATGCTTCGCCCAAGCAGAACTCGATTTCGGCGGCGGGAAGCCGGCGCTTGGCCGCCGGGCCGCAAGGCGCGCGTCTGATTGTCGGTCTGATGGCAGGCACCTCGTTGGATGGCGTGGACGCGGCCCTCGTCCAGATCACGGGCGCCCCGGAGCGGCCCAGAGTCAAGTTGCTGAAGTTCGTCACGGTCGCCTATCCAAGGGACCTGCGCACGAGACTGCTTCACATTGCCGGCGGAGGCGCGACGAACGCCGCAGAAATCAGCGATCTCAATTTTCGCGTCGGTGAAGCCTTTGCGCGCGCGGCACTCCGGGTATGCCGCAGCGCCGGTGTAGACCCCAAACGTCTGGCGGTGATCGGCTCGCACGGGCAGACCATCTTTCATCAGGGCTCGGCAGCCGGGAAGACTCGGGCAAGCACCTTACAGATCGGCGAGCCCGCTCTAATTGCCCATCTTACCGGAGCGCCGGTAGTGGCGGATTTTCGAACGGCGGATGTGGGAGCGGGCGGCGAGGGCGCTCCGCTCGTCCCTATGGTGGACTATCTGCTGTTGGCCGACAACCGCCAAGGCACTATCGCGCTCAACCTGGGTGGCATCGCGAACGTGACCATAATTCCGGCGCGCGCTCGCCCAGCCGACGTCTTCGGCTTCGACTCCGGACCCGGCAACATGGTGATGGACGCGTTGGTTCGCCATTTCACGGGCGACCGCGAGGGATATGACTCCGGCGGCCGGACGGCTGCTCAGGGGAAAGTGATCGAGCCCATTCTTCGGAGGGCGATGCGCGATCCGTTCTTCAAGCGTCGTCCGCCCAAGAGCGCTGGACGAGAGCAGTTCGGGCTTGAGTTCGCTACACACCACTTTCTTAGTAAGTCGAACACAAGCTACCAGGATCTCCTCCGAACCGCCGCGGAGTTGACCGCATGCTCCATCGCCGGCGCTCTCTCCCAATTCGTCTTTCCACGCCTTGAGCCCGGCAGCCAGGTGCACCGCCTGGTGTTGTCAGGAGGGGGCGCGCATAATCGCTTTTTGATGGGTCGGCTGGAGGAGCGTCTCCCGGCTCTGCGCCTTCAGCTCTCGGATGATTACGGTTTGCCCGTTGACGCGAAAGAGGCGATCGCCTTCGCCGTCCTCGCCGACCGCACCCTGCACGGTCTTCCCGGAAATCTCCCCAGGGTCACGGGCGCCAGGCGATCCGTAGTGCTGGGAAAGGTGGTGCGGCCTTGACGTCCGGCCTCCAGTGGCGCGTGGTTCTTCTACCCGCGGTAGCCAAGGTACCACGCCGTGGTGATCAGCACTTCGCGCAGCGAGTGGAAGGTACGGGTCCAGGGATCGGATTCGATGGGGCTCGCCGGCGCCGGCGAAGCGTACGTGCGGATGCCGCGCTTGGTGAGCATGAGCTTGATCCGGTAGAGATGGAAGCCATCGCTCACGGCAATGCAGGACCGAGCGTGGCGTTCAGCCAGCAACTCTGCGACGGCCCGTACGCTCTGGTACGTATTTTGGCTGCGGGTATCCGCAAGGATCTTGCTCGCGGCCATGCCTTGCTGAATAAGGTAGTCTCGCCCGACGCCGGCTTCTGTGAAGCGGGGATCGCCGCCGCCTGCGCCGGTGGTGATCACCAGCGGCGCCAAGCCCTCTTCCTCGAGATCGAATGCGTGATCAAGGCGGGCCTTGAAAACCGGAGAGGGCTGGCCGTCGTACTCGGCGGCGCCGAAAACAACGATGGCAGCGGCGGGCGCAGCCTCGTTTCGCGCCGCCTGGATGCGGATATCTCGGTACAGCAGCCACTCCGCCGCGATGAAAACGGCGAAGGCTACGACGGAAATCAGGAGAATCCAGCGCATCCCAGGAAGGCGTCAACCGAGGAACTCGTTCAATTGCGACTCCGTAATGGGGCCGCGCCGCCGGATTTGGCAGTGATCGCCATCGAGCTCGACGATGGTGGAAGCGAGCTCTCCTCCGGTCGGACCGCCGTCGAGAATCAGCGGCACCGTGTCGCCGATTTGCAGGTCAACCTCCTCGGCAGTCGCACAGGCCAAATGCTCCGTGAGGTTGGCGCTGGTGCCGGTGAGAGGACGTGCGGCGGCATCGATCAAGGCCACGGCCAGCGGCGCGTTCGGCAAACGCAGAGCAACGCGACCGGTGTTGCCGGTGACCTTCAAAGGAATCTTATTCGAGGCCGGCACAATAATGGTCAAAGGGCCAGGCCAGAACTTTTCCGCAAGCTTGAAGAACAGACCCGGCGGGTCAGTTGCGAGGTCAGCGGCCTGGTCGAGCGAAGAAACCAGCAGCGGGAGAGGCCTGTCATAGCTCCGCCGCTTGATTCTAAAAATTTCGCTGACCGCGGCCAGGTTGAAGGGGTCGGCGCCCAGACCATAAAACGTGTCCGTGGGAAACGCAACCACCTTTCCCGCGAGAATCAGACGCAGCGCGTAGTCCAAAGCGTATTGCAAACGCTTCTCGTCACACTTGAGAATCTCAGCCATTCGCCTTCAGAGTCTCCATGAACCGGGTGAGGCTGACCCTAGCACATCGCTTTGAGGGGCGTCAAGCGCGTGAATTTGACTTTCCGGCGGCCGCGTTGACACTGACTGGACATCGTGGCGCCGAATGAATAGACTTTCTTTGTGGGACCCAGTAACCGATATGGGGGTGTGCAATGGCGCATTGTCCGGAGTGCGACGCCGTCATCGATATGGAAGATGATGAGGTCGAGGAAGGCGAGAAGCTGGACTGCCACGAGTGCGGCGCTGAGCTCGAAGTGGTGGGTACCAATCCGCTGGAGTTGAGAGTCTTTGCAGATGAAGAGGAAGAGGAAGAAGAAGAGGACTGGTAGTCCTCTGACATCGCACAGGTGTGACGAGGCCGTCAAGGGCTTCGGCCGGGGCGGCCGCCGCATCGCTGCGTTGCTGTGTCTCATGCTGGTGTGCATCGTGCCCTCGGTGTCGGCCTCAAAGAAGAAGCCGCTCACGAAGACCATTCACGGCCAAGTGCTTAACAGCGCTAACCAGCCCATCGCGGGTGCGGCGGTGGAGTTGACCGACGTCACCACCGGCAAAAAGCGCGGCATTTATGCCGACGGCAGCGGAAATTACGAATTTACCGGCCTCAACCCGCACGATGACTATCAGGTGAAGGCCGCCTACAACAACCAGGAATCCGAAGTTCGCCACGCAAGCTCTCTCGACGATACTTACGTGCTGGTCTTCAACCTCACCGTTCCGGCGCCGTCGGGCCAATAGGGAAGCGGCTTCGAGCCTTCTCCACGCCGCGGCGTATCATGACGAGACGAACGACGATTACCGGCAAGCTGGCAAAAGTGCTGGCAGGGACTCTCTGGTGCGCCTCGGTGTCCGCGGCCAGCCCAGCAGGCTCTGGCCGCCAGCCTACGCTTCCGCCTTCTGAGACGGTGCCCTTCCCGGTCAGGGTTATGGACTATGGCAATCTCACCGCCCCTCTCACCATCGTTTTTCGTTACACTGCGCTTGCGAGCGGTGCGGCAGGCCAGGCCGAAATCCTGCCCGGACCCACGAAGTGGAAGATCAACGCTGCTTTCACCAATCTATCTCCGGCCTCTCGCTTGGGCAGCGAGTATCTCACCTACGTGCTGTGGTGTATTACGCCGGAGGGCCGAAGTATCAATTTGGGTGAGGTGACGTTGACCGGCACGGACGGCCAGCTTGACGCCAAGCTGAACCTGCGGCGCTTTGGTTTGATCATCACCGCCGAGCCGTACCTCTCCGTCAGCCGGCCAAACAAGGCGGTGGCATTCGAAGCTGACGTCGCGCCGGACTCGTCGCCACGCCCATCGGTAACTCAGGTGAACTGCGAACTGCTGTCCATACCCATCGGCGCCGGCACAGCTCAGGCCGATCCAGTCCGCACCAAGGACCCCGATGAGCCGCTCGTGATCGAGGAGGCGCGCCGCGCCATCGCCGTCGCGCGGGCCGCGGGCGCAGAAGAATACGCACCGGACACCTTCGGCACGGCACAGCAATTGCTGCGGTTGGCGCAAGATCAGCAGGAGCGAGGCGAGAAGAAAAAGGATGTGGTAGACACGGGCGGCGAAGCCGTTTTCATCGCAGAGGATGCTCGCGTCTTGGCGGTGACGCGCCAGAAACGCGCCCGCGAGGCTCGCACAGCGGCCAGCCATGATACTTCGCCATAATTCGAAACGGCTGCGGTCAAACCGTGCGCTGGATCGCCATGATCGTCAGGTCGTCGGCCAGGGGTGCGTTAGCGAGGAACTTCGCCAGGCTGTCCAGGCACGCCTGAACCAGCGAGCGCGTGCCAAGCTGAGCACGGCCAATCAGGCTCTCAATCACGCGCGCCTCACCGTATTCCTCGTCGCGCGAATTGCGGGCCTCCGAGAGCCCGTCGGTGTAGATCACCACGACCTCGCCCGGATTGAGCGTAAGCTGTTCGGCACGGTAGTCGCCGTCCGTCGACATACCCAACGGCACGCCGGAAGGTTCAACGCGGGTCACCTCGTTTGCGCCCACAAGCAGCGGGGGGCAATGGCCGGCGTTCGAAACCTCAAGCAACCCTCCGGCGCCGGCGCGCCCACCCACGAGGGTCACGAAGTACGGGGAAAGGGAGCTCTCGCAGAAAATTCGGCCTGCCTGCTGGACGAGTTGTGCGACAGCAAGTTGCCTCGCAACCAAGCTCCGGAAGATGGCGTGAAGCTGTGCCGTGAGCATGGACGCCGGTACGCCTTTTCCGGAGACGTCGCCCACAAAAAAGAAAAACCCGGCATCCGAGCCCTCATCCTTCACCAAGTCACAGTAGTCGCCACTGACCGCTCCGAGCGGGCGATAGGCGTAGGAAATATGCCAGCCATTGTGGCTTGTCTCGGGGCGCGGCAGCAGCCCGCGCTGGAGGGATGCAGCCAACTCAAGGTCGCGCTCCAGGGCGCTTCGTTCAGCAGCCGTCAGATGGTCAAGGCAATAGCGAGCCAGCGGATTGGCCAACAGGCGGGAGGCCTCCACTGTGTCATGGCACACTTCGCAAATCCCGTAAGTGCCCTCATCCATCCTGGCCAGCGCCGCGTCGACTTCGCTCAGGAGTTCCGTCAGGCGCGTCTGCTCCCGAGACCTGGCTGCGGCAGACGTGAGTCGTTGCCGCCTATCCAGCAATTGCTCGCGGAAAAAAGCATCGGTGATAGCAGGCATCGCCCAGCCTCCCAAGCCATCAGTGTGACTTGGAAATTAGATGAGCGATATCCGCTTTGGACGCTTGAATTGGCCTCGCGTTGGTGCTACCGGGGGCTTTCAGCATCTCGAACCCGGCTTCGGACGCCTCAGCGAGGGGTGGCGATTCGGGTAGGTATTCGCACAGCGTTAAACAAACACGACCTGGTGACGCTCCCGGCCCACGCGAAACACCGGTCGGGGATGCTCGCGCGGGTCGATCTCCCAGGTGGGATCAGTGATGCGCTGCCACTCCGGTTGCTCCGAGTCACCCACCGCCAGATAAACGGCGCCCTCCTTCATCTTGCGCTGCGCTTCGGAGTTGGACGCACATATTTTCAATTCAGCCAGCAACCGGAAGAGCTTCCGCGGCTCGTGCAAGGGATAGCCCTGGTGAACGGTTATGACGTCGGACGCGATGCCGTGCTCTTGATGCTGAACCTCAAAACCTCGCTGTGCTTTCTGTGCCGCCTGTTCCCCGTGGAAATCAGCAACGATGCGCCGCCCGAGCTCCTTTTTCACATCCATCGGGTGTCTTTTGCTCGCTGCGACTTCTTGTTTCAGGTTGTCAATCTGTTGCGGCGTCACATCCGTCAGCAGCAGGTAGTAGCGCCACATGAGCTCATCCGAAGTCGACATCAATTTGCCGAACATCTCTGCCGGCGGCTCGTTGATGCCGACATAATTCCCAAGGGACTTCGACATCTTCTGTACGCCGTCCAATCCCTCGAGAAGCGGCATGGTCATGATCACCTGAGGTTCCTGACCGTATTCGTGCTGCAGCGTGCGGCCCACGAGCAGATTGAACTTCTGGTCCGTGCCACCGAGTTCAACGTCAGCTTCGAGCGCCACCGAGTCGTAGGCCATGGCCAGGGGGTAGATGACCTCATGCATCGAGAGCGGTTGATGTTCCCTCATCCTTTTGGCAAAGTCATCGCGCTCCAGCATGCGCGCCACCGTGTACTTCGAGCAAAGCGTCAGCCACTCGCGGCTGGTGAGCTTGTCAAGCCAGCGGCTATTGAAGTCGATTACTGTCTTTTTGGCGTCCAGAATCTTGAAGACCTGTGTCTTGTACGTCTCGGCGTTGGCCGCGATTTCTTCCGGCGTCATAGGTGGTCGAGTTGCGTTGCGCCCCGAAGGATCTCCGATCAGGCCTGTGAAGTCGCCGATCAAGAAGATGACGGTGTGACCGAGGTCCTGAAAGTGTTTTAGCTTACGGATAAGAACGGTGTGGCCCAGATGAATGTCGGGTGCGGTCGGGTCAAACCCTGCCTTCACGCGCAGCGGCCGGTTGGTCCGCGCAGAGCGTTCGAGCTTGGCGCGCAATTCCTCCGGGCGAATGGTTTCCTCTGCACCCTTGGTGAGATAAGCGAGTTGTTCGTCGAGGGTCATTGACAATGAATGGTCTGCCGCAGGTCACGCCGCTCTCCGCTCTTGGACTTTCGCCCTTGGAACCGTGCCGGCCTTACGACACGGTTGAAGCAAGCACCAACGGCGTGCTAACGATATTGCGCCAGAAGGGTCTTCCAGCGCGCCCAAGCGTCGGTGCGCGCCTTGCGGTTAGCGTCGCTCGCGTCGGGCGCTTCACCCGCGCGCATGAAACCGTGGCCGGCGCCGTCGTAAACGACGGGCTCATATATCTTGCCGGCGGCTTTCATCTCCGCTTGAGCGTCGGGGATAGTGGTGCTGACGCGAGCGTCGTTGCCCGCGTAGAAGCCATACACCGGCGCCTTGATACGAGCCATGGCGTCCTTATCCGGCGGCCCGCCGTAGAATACAAACGCAGCCGCCAAGTCAGCGCGGTTGGTGGCAAAGCGAAAGCTCTGAGAGCCGCCCCAGCAGAAGCCCGCTACGAACAGCTTGCCGTTCGAGGCCGGAAGCTTTAGGGCATAATCGGCCGCGGCGCTGAGGTCCCCTGTCACCTGGTCGGGATTGAGATGGCTCACGGCCTCCATGACCTTGTCTTGAGGAAAAGACGATGTGCGGCCGCCGTTTGGCCCCATTCCCGAGAGCAGATCAGGCGCGACGGCAATGTAGCCCGCTTCGGCCACTTCGTCAGACACCTCTTCCGCCCAATCCGACAGGCCGAAGATCTCGTGGATCACCAGCACCACGGGCGTCTTGTCCTTCGACTCCGGATACACCACGAAGGTCTCGACCGAACGGCCATCGTGCTTGACGGTTACCCATTCGCGATGCCGCGGCGACTGGTCAACACGCTGGCGCGCCCAGTCTTGCGCGAAAACCGTTTGCACGGAGAACAGGAGAAATGCGCCGATCAGAAGAATTTGTTTCATATGGCCTCGCGTCCGTTCTTGAGAATGCTCCGCTACGAGCGCCATCGATCATATACGCGATGTGCGGCGCGGGGCAAGCCAACTGCCTCGGGCATCAAGCTGTAACAAGTGCGGCCCGTGTTATGATGCTCGCCATGAAAAATACTGCGGTTATTTCCGTTCTTTTTGTGACGTTTCTCTGTGGGGCGACTTATGCGTCTGCACAGGATTCCGCGGCGGAGCAACTTGGGCGCGCTATTTTCAAGCAACTCATCGAGATCAACACCACCGACTCAGTGGGCAACGTCACCACGGCCGCGGAAGCCATGGCGCAACGGTTGCGAGACGCCGGCTTCCCTGCCAGCGACGTTGTGGTGCTGGGCCCCAACGACCGCAAGAAGAATATGGTGGCCCGGTACCGCGGCACTGGCTCGGGCAAACCGATTCTGCTGATCGGCCATCTCGACGTGGTGGAGGCCCGCCGTGAGGACTGGACCACGGATCCCTTCAAGTTCGTCGAGAAGGACGGTTACTACTACGGCCGCGGCACGCAGGACATGAAAGAAGGCGACGCCATCTTCGTGACCACCTTCATCCGGCTGAAACAGGAAGGCTACAAGCCTGACCGCGATCTGATCCTCGCCCTAACGGCCGACGAAGAAGGTGGCAAGTCGAACGGCGTTGACTGGCTGCTGAAGAATCATCGCGATCTGGTTGACGCCGAGTTCGTCCTGAACGCCGATGGCGGCGGTGTGGACACCGACCACGGAAAGCCGGTGATCGTCTCGATGGATGCCACCGAAAAGTTGTATTCGGACTTCCAGCTCAGCATCACCAATCCGGGCGGGCACAGTTCGCTGCCGGTGCCCGACAACGCCATTTATCACCTCGCCGACGCTTTGACCCGCTTGCAGCACTATCAGTTTCCATTCGAGCTGAATCCCGTCACGCGGGCCTACTTCGCGCGCATGGCGAGCGTGGAGACCGGCCAGACAGCAGCCGATATGAAGGCCATCCTCAAGACGCCGCCGGATCCGGCGGCCGAGCAGCGATTATCCGAGGATGCTCTGCAAAACGCCACTATGCGCACCACCTGCGTGGCAACGCGGCTGGACGCAGGGCACGCCAACAACGCCTTGCCTCAATCTGCCCGTGCCAATGTGAATTGCCGCATCTTGCCAGGGCATTCGCGAGAAGAAATCCGTCAAACCCTGATCAAGTTGCTCGACGACCCCAAGATTACCGTAGACTACGTCAATAACAGCGGGCGCGTGCTTGACAGCGCTCCCGACTCCAAGGCGCTACCGCCGGTGGAGCTTCGTCCTGAAGTAATGGTCCCTCTTGAGAAGATTGCGGCCGAAATGTGGCCTGGAGCGCCGGTGGTGCCCACGATGTCGACGGGTGCGTCAGACGGTATTTACACGAACGCCGCCGGCATGCCCACCTACGGCGTGAGCGGTGTCGCCATCGATATGGATGACGTGAGAGCTCACGGCCGCGACGAGCGCCTGCGGGTGAAATCGTTTAGTAAGGGTCTGGAGTTTTACTACCGTTATCTGAAAGCCGTTACGTCAGCGCATTAGGTCCGGCTAGAGGCCAGTCATGACTAACCAGCTTACTCGACGCCGCTTTCTCTCGACTGGAGCTGCAGTGGCAAGCTCCGCCGTTGTGCCCGCGGCAGGCTTGGCCGCCGGGGCTAACACGCCCGCGGAACCACCGCAGCGCAAGTTCTACCCCATTCTGAGCGTGGGAAGGCTCGGATTCGAGGCCAATTTCAACCAATCCTTGGAGCTCGCCGTCAAGCACGGGTTCGAGGGTCTCGACCCTGATCCCAACTACTTCGCTTCGCTCGGCGAGGGCGGACTGAAGCGCCTCCTGGACGACTTGCAGGCGAAAAACCTGAAGTTTGGTGCGGCTGGCCTGCCCGTGGAATTCCGCAAGGACGAAGCCACCTTCAGCGAAGGGTTGAAGAAACTCCCGGCCACGGCCGACATCCTGCAGAAGGCCGGCATCTGGCACGTCAGCACCTGGGTTCTGCCGTGCAGTAATGAGCTCACCTACCTGCAGAACTTCCGGCAGCACGCTGACCGACTTCGCCAGTGCGCCAATATTCTGAGTAACCACGGCCAGAAGCTTGGCCTGGAATATGTGGCGCCTCGCACGTTTTGGCGAAGCGAGCGGCATCCCTTCGCGCACACCCTGAGCGAAACGAAAGAACTGGAAGTGGCGATCGGGACGAACAACCTTGGGATTCAGCTCGATAGCTGGCACTGGTTCAACGCCCAAGAGACGGCGAAGGATCTCGTAACGCTGCGCGGCTCGGACGTGCTCACCGTAGACCTGAACGATGCGCCGCGCGGACTCACGCTCGATCAGTACCAGGACGATCATCGTGAATTGCCGGCGGCCACGGGTGTGATTCCCGTGGCGGAGTTCCTGGGTGCGCTGGTCCAGATCGGTTATGACGGCCCTATCCAGGCCGAGCCTTTCAACGCCGCCCTGCGCGCTATGCCGCTTGACCAAGCTTGCGCGAGCGCATCAGCCGCCATAAAGAAGGCCTTCAGCGTGGCCCATGTTTAGGTTGCCATCCTGTGTAAACGGGTTGATTCCACGTACAGCTTGAGTTTCCTGCGGGTGTCCAGCAGGATAGAAGCGTTGGACGCCAGCGCGCCAAATCATGCCTAAGCTCCCATCGCTTCCTAAGCCGCTGCTGGTCATAATCGCGGGGCTCTTTGCCGGCGCTACGATTCTTTACAGCGCCGTCTGGATGTACGACGCCCGCTGGCGGACGCAGGTGGAATTGGGCTTTGATGAACGCTACGTTGCATCCGGGCACTACGAGCTCATTTTGCGTGTGTATCGTGATAGTCCGGCGCAAAAGGCCGGGTTGGAACCGCACGATCGAATCCTGAAGATCGACGGGCGCCCGCTCACCGATGGTAACAGCCTCGGTTACGAATGGGAAAAGCACAAACCCGGAGATTCCGTCGAGCTCACCATTCAGCGCGCCGGTAGTCCTGCACCTTTTGTGGTCACTGGCATCCTTAGGGCCGCGAGCACCAAGTCAAGTGAAGGAGCTGTGCAGCAGCTCGGTGAGAAAATCGCCGGCACGTATCCGGTGGCTTTTCTGGTTGTGGGCCTGGCGGTGCTGTTCCTTCGCCTCGAAGACTCGAACGCCTGGCTCTTGGCTCTATTGTTCGCAGGGTTCATCGCTATACCCAATTTTGTAAATAACGGTGCGGGCCTCACTTTGCACGTGAGAGGATTCGCATTAGCCTACCGCGCCCTCTTTGACAACTTGTTCGCGGCTTTGTTCTTTGTCTTCTTTGCTGTCTTCCCTACCCGCTCCCCTCTCGATCGCCGTGTTCCTTGGTTGAAGTGGGCTGCGCTGGTGGTGGCTGCCGGCATGGTGCCCCTACCTTACGGGCGCAGCAGGCTGCTGATCCTGCCGCTTCTGTACGTCGTGGTCGGCTTGGGCTTCGTTTCGCTGATCTGGAATGCCTTGAGTGCGAATACGCCTGAAGCGCGGCGCAAGATCCGCGTGCTGCTATGGGGCACCGTGGTGGGAGTCGTACCGGCCGTCACAATGCTGGGAGCCAATGACTTCCTCGGGTTCCGCGCACCGCTATGGCTGCTGGCAGTTGTCATCGTGTTGCTGTGGCTCTTTCCCTTGTCCTTCGCTTACGCCGTGGTGAAGCATCGCGTGCTTGAGATTCCCGTGCTGCTCAAGCGCAGCGCCCGTTATCTGCTGGTGCAGCGGGGATTCCTGTTCCTCCACGTCTCGGTCAGCGTGGCCGCGGCCGTACTCTTCGCCTGGGGCTTGTCGCACACGCATCTGATGACTCCGGTCGGGCTCACCGGCGGAGTGGCCTTCGGCTCCGTTCTGGCTCTGGGAGGCCTGCGTATTCAACGTGCAGCCTCCGAACGCATTGACCGCGCGTTCTTCCGGAATGCTTACGACGCTCGCCTGATTATGGAAGACCTGGCCCAGAAGGCGCGCACGGTGACGGATCGTGGCGAGCTCGCCGCCCTTCTGGAGGAGCACCTGAATAACGCCCTGCGGCCGTGCTCGCTCGTCATCTATCTCGAATCGAGTGACCAGCAGCTTGTTGCCGCGCGCGGCCAGGTTCCTGCCGAGCTAGTGGCGATTCCCACCGGGGACGCTGCGCTTGCTGCCGTTGCCCGGCATGGGCGGCCGTGGGAGGTTTCAGCGGATGGGCGCAAAGACACCTCCGAGCTTTCCGTGTTGAGTCCGCTCCAACCTGACTGTCTGGTGCCCATGCTGGGACGCGATGGCCGATTGGCAGGTCTGCTGGTGTTGGGTGCGCGCCTGTCGGAAGAGCCGTACGCGAGAGAGGATAAGCAACTGCTTGCCTCCGTCGCCAGCCAGGCCGCCCTTGCGCTCGAAAGCATTCGTCTGGCGCAGAGGATCGCCGAGCGCATGGAAGTGGAGCGGCGCGCCGCCCAGGAAATGGAGTATGCCAAAGAAGTCCAGGCGAAATTGTTCCCGCAGAAGCTGCCCCACCTTGCCATGATCGAGTACGCCGGCCACTGCATCCAGGCCCGGCAGGTGGGCGGTGATTACTACGACTTTCTTAGCCTCGCCTCAGGACGCATGGGAATGGTGCTGGCCGACATCGCCGGAAAGGGGATTGCCGGAGCCCTGCTGATGGCCAACCTTCAAGCCAATTTGCGCAGCCAGTACGCGCTGGCCTTAGAGAACCTGCCCCAACTGCTGAAATCGGTAAATCAGTTGTTCTACGAAAACACTGACGATCACAGTTACGCCACGCTCTTTTTCGGCGACTATGACGATTCCACCCGTCGCCTGCGCTATGTGAATTGCGGCCACCTTCCGCCGCTCCTGCTGCGCGCAGACGAAAAGCTCGAACGGCTGACGGCGACGGCAACGGTGCTGGGACTGTTCGAGAGTTGGGAGTGCGCCGCCGACGACGTGATGCTCGTTCCAGGCGACACGCTCGTGCTCTACACCGACGGCGTCACGGAGGCGGCGAACGCCGATGGGGAAGAGTTCGGCGAATGCCGCCTCATCGAGACTCTGCGTGCCCACGGCCACCTGCCAGCCGCCTCGCTGCTCCAGACCATCGAGACAACGGTCCAGCAATTCTCCCCGGGCGAACAGGCGGATGACATCACGGTGGTGGTGGCCCGGTGCACAGCTTAACAGCGTGATGGAAAATGGCGTACGGTTCATGTCATTTCGAGCGAAGACTCCATGAGCCTTCGCTCGAAATGACATGAATCGGGTTTTTCATCGTCCCGTTAGAGTGCGAGAGCGTGGGTTGTCGGTCCGGGACTGATCTCTGAGGTCCGGGCAGGGCCTCGCACCAAGAGCCAGGGGCGCGAGTAACACAAAACATTGGCACTAGCCATTCCCTCCAACGCACGTCTAAATAGTTTGCTGAAAAGCGCGAAAGGAAGGACGTCATGACGGACCTGTGGCAGGACGTGCGTTACGGGGCTCGCACGCTGGCCAAGAACCCCGGCTTTACCCTGGTGGCGGTACTCACGCTTGCCCTGGGCATCGGCGCCAACACAACGATCTTCAGCGTGATCAATGCCACACTGCTGAAGCCACTGCCTTTTCCCGATCCCAGCCGCCTGGTGCTGTTGTGGGAGACGTTCGGCAAAGGCCCCGACAATTACAACATCGTGTCTGCGCCCAATTTCTGGGACTTCCAGCGCCAGAGCCAGTCTTTTGCGGACTTGGCGATCTGCGACTCGGCGGGCAGAGGCTACAACCTTTCCGCCAGCGGGGCGAAGCAGGAGCCGGAGCAAGTGTCCGGTCTGCGAGTCTCCGCCGGTTACTTTCCTGCGCTGGGTGTGAAGCCCTTTCTCGGACGCACCTTTCTGCCGGAGGAAGAGATCCTGGGCAGGGACCACGAGGTGGTGTTGAGCTACGGCCTCTGGAAACACCGCTACGGCGGCGATCCTGCGCTTGTGGGCAAAACCATCCGAATCGACGGCGAGGATTTCACCGTAATTGGCGTGATGCCGCGCGATTTTCAGTGGCAGTTCTGGAGCGGTCCGCGCCAGCTCTGGGTTCCGGTGGGCTACACCAAGACGGACTACGGCCGCGATGAGAACAGCTTCATCGCCTTTGGGCGCCTTAAACCGGGCGTGACGATAGGCCAGGCGCGCGCTGAAGTGGCGGCTATTGCCAGCCACCTCGTACAGCAATACCCCAAGGAAGACACCAACATGGGCGCAACCGTTCAGCCCATGGGCAACTTCGGGATTGAGGGCCTGCGCAGCACCATGTTTGCTCTGCTGGCAGCCGTCGGATTCATCCTCCTCATCGCTTGCGTTAACGTCGCCAACCTGCTTCTGGCGCGCGGAGCGGCACGACAGAAGGAGATCGCCATCCGGCGGGCTCTTGGCGCTACAGGCTCTCGCATAGCGCGGCAATTGCTGACCGAAAGTGTGCTCCTGGCCTTGTTAGGTGGAGTCGTCGGATTAATCCTGGCCGCCTGGAGTACGCAGTTGTTGTTTCGAATGTTCCGGCTGGGTGCCCTTGACCTTCCACTACGCGAGCTTGATTCGATCGCACTCGACGCGCGTGTCTTCGGGTTCGCCCTGCTGGCCTCGTGCCTTACTGGCCTTCTGTTCGGTTTTGCGCCGGCGCTGGGCGCCTTGCGCGGCGATCTCGGCGACCCACTTAAGGAAGGCGGGCGCGGATCGACTCACGGCGGCGGGAGCCGGCTTCGGCACGCGCTGGTCGCATCCGAAGTCGCGCTGGCGCTTATCGTGCTCTGCGGAGCCGGACTGATGATCAAGAGCATTTCGCGGCTACTCGGGGTCGATCCAGGACTGAATCCTAAGAACGTTCTCGCCATGGGACTGTCGGTTCCGCAAGAGGCGATTTACGAAGGCCCTCCGGGACTGCCGCGCTTTTGCCAAGACCTGGATGAGCACGTCAGCGCCATTCCCGGCGTGGTTTCGGTGGGCGCCGTGGCTCATCTGCCCTTCGAAGGAGACGCCGGCCGGGGTTTTCAAGTGGAAGGGCAGCCGCCCGCTGAACCCGGGCACATGCCGGGAGCCGACTATAGCGTGGCGTGCCCAAGCTATTTTCGCACCATGGGCATTCCCGTCCTGAAGGGCCGGGAATTTACGCAGCAGGATACCCTGACCTCGCCGGGAGTCATCGTCATTAATGAAGCCATGGCCCGTGAGTTCTGGCCCAAGGAAGATCCCATCGGCAGAGCGATTCGACTCGGCGGTCCGGACGGCGCCCGGCTTACAGTGGTTGGAGTGGTGGGAGATGTGCATTTCCTGGGCCTTGACGAGCCCGCACGCCACCAGTTTTTCCGGCCCTACACGCAGGCGGGCTGGCCCGTGATGGCTGTAGTGGTGCGGACAACTTCGAATCCCGCCAGTTACACACCCTTGGTGAAAAGAGCGATCGCCGAGTTCCTGCCAGACCGGCCGGTCTCGGGGGTTCAAACCATGGAGGAAGTCGTGCATGACTCCACCGGCTCGAGACGCTTTCCCATGCTGTTGCTTTCAACGTTCTCGGTGCTGGCGCTCGTGCTGGCGGCGGTCGGGATCGTTGGAGTGGTGAGCTATTCGGTGGCGCAACGCACTCATGAAATCGGTATCCGCATGGCGTTGGGTGCGCGCACCTACGACATACTCAGGCTGATTGTTAACGGCAGCATGATGTGGGTTCTGCTGGGCATTGCAGTGGGAGTTGCGGGGTCCGTCGGTTTGGGACGCCTCCTGCAAACTCTGCTCTACGGAGTACGGTCAGCGGACCCGCTCGTACTCGGCGCGGTGTCGGCGCTGCTCGCCGCCGTGGCCCTCGTGGCCAGTTATCTCCCCGCACGGCGCGCAGCCAAGGTTGACCCGCTGGTAGCGCTGCGGTACGAGTAATTGTCGATTTTCGATTGTCGATTGAAGGAGCTGTCAGCTTTCAGCAATCAGCTCTCAGCGGCATCGACTAAGTAACGCTTCGTGCTGACCGCTGATAGCTGACTGCTGGTGGCTGAATGCTGACGGCTTAACTCGTGCTAGTATGTGCGTGAGGGTGGCAGATGGCGACTAAGACCGAAGGGACAATCGAAGATCTGTACCACGTGCCCGAAGACGGCAAAGCCGAGATCGTCAACGGAGAATTGCGACTCATGTCACCGACCGGAGATTTACCCAACAGAGCCGCCGGAGAGATTTACGTTTCTTTACACACCTACTCACGGGCAACTGGCGTCGGTCGGGCTTACACGGACAACGCTGGCTTTATTGTGAACTTGCTCAAGCGTAGGTCTTTCAGCCCCGACGCGGCGTTCTACACTGGGCCCCTGACGGGCGCCAAATTCCTGGAGGGCGCTCCCGCATTTGCGGTGGAAGTTCGCAGTGAAGACGGCTACGGTCCCGGTGCGGAACGCGAATTGGCTGCCAAGCGCCGGGACTATTTCGCCGCTGGTACCCACGTGGTTTGGCACGCGGACGTACTTCGCGAGGAAATCATCCGAGTCTATCGCGCAAGTGATCCCGACAACCCGACGGTCTACCGTCGCGGCCAGCGCGCCGAAGCCGAACCCGCCGTTCCCGGCTGGACCATGCCCGTGGAAGATTTGTTTCGCTAGCCCCGCGTTCCTCGCTGTCGGCGCATATACATCACTCGCAAAATAGCAGGCTTTCACTACCTGCCAGCCCGGCTAGTCCGTCGAACAGAAACCACCGCGGGGATAACGTCCTTCCGCGCGAATCTCACTTCTTCCTCCACTCGGCCGCTTTGTCGGGTTTGCCCCAGTCCTGATAGAGCTGGACGACCCACTGGTGGGCTAGTTCCAGGTGGTAACGATCAGGGACGCCCATGCGGTCCTTCCGCGCCAGCATGCCCTCGTAGCCTTCGACCAGTAGCGGTTCCGCCTCGGCGTATTTCTTCTCTCCGGCGAGGCTTTCGCCCACCAGGCTTTCGGCACGGAAACGTTGCCAGTCATCCGGCCGGCTCTTTTGGTCTGCCTCCAGGGCCTCGCGCGCCAGCGGTTCGGCCTCGACGAATTTGCGCTGCGAAATGTAGGCCAGCGCCACATCGGCGGCCGAGGCCATGGTATCCGGATTGTCCGGGCCCAAGGCATGCCGCTGCCCCGCCAGGGCCTGCGCGGCAGCAGTCCCAGCCAAGACATACTTGCCCTCGCGTTGGTACATGGATGCAAAGTGGGACAGGGTGTAAAGAGTAAGGGGATGCTCGGGACCCAGCACGCGGCGCTGTATCTCCAAAGTCTGACTGAAAAGTGCCTCGGCCTGCGCATACTTGCGCTCGTCCGCGTAGACGTCGGCTAGATTGCTCATCGACATCACCGTATCGGGATGCTCCGGACCCAACACGCGACGCCGAATCTCGAGGGCCTGGCTGCTGAGCGCTTCGCCCTCCGCGTGCTTGCCCTCGTCCCTGTAGATGTCAGCCAGATTGCTCATGGAACTCAGCGTCTCAGGATGCTCGGGACCCAACGCGTGACGCCGGGCCTCCAGGATCTGGCTGAAGAGCGCCTCAGCCTGCCCGTACTTGCCCTCGTTCCCGTAAGCGACCGCCAGATTGTTCATGGAACGCAGTGTCTCGGGATGCTCGGGACCGAAAACGCGGCGCTCGATCTCCAGGGTCTGGCTGCCGAGCGCCTCGGCTTGCGGGTACTTGCCCTCGTCCACGTAAACGATGCCCAGGTTGACCATGGAAAGGACCGTATCGCGATGCTCGGGACCCAGCACGCGGCGCTCGATCTCCAGGGTCTGGCCGTAGAGCGTCTCGGCCTGCGCGTACTTGCCTTCGCGCATGTAAACGAGGGCCAGATTGTGCATGGACATCAGCGTATTCGGATGCTCGGGACCCAACACGCGGCGCTCGATCTCCAGGGCCTGGCTGTGGAGCGTCTCGGCCTGCGCATACTTGCCCTCGTCCGCGTAGACGAGGGCCAGATTGTTCATGGAACGCAGCGTATCGGGATGCTCGGGACCCAACACGCGGCGCCGCAAATCCAGCGCCGCCTCGTGCTGCTTCGCCGCCTCCGGGTATAGTCCGAGGTCTTCGTACGCCTTCCCGATGGTGTTCCGAATGGATGCCTCTACTTCCGGTTGCCGGTCGAACTTTCCCGTCACTTGTGCCGCCGCCCGGTCTAACGCCGTGCGCACCTTCAGGTCCGGATCGGGTTTCAACTGCTTGTAGGCGCTGGCTTGCCCCAGCAGGTCGTTCTGCAGAAAATCGCTGATCGCTTGGGCCACGGCCGCCTGGGCGTCAGCACGGTCGCGTTGCTTCGTTGCTCGAATGCTCTGCCAGACGCTGATTGCCGCCGCCGCGATAAGTACCAGGGCGAAAGCGCAAGCGGTGACCAGAGCCGCGCGGTAGCGGCGCGCGAACTTGCGGGCGCGATAAGCGGCCGACGGGGGGACGGCCAGCACCGCCTCGCTCCTCAAGTAGCGCCCAATGTCGGCGGCGAAATCGGAAGGCGAGCCGTAGCGCCGCGACCGGTCCTTTTCCAGAGCCTTCAGCGCGATTGAGTCCAGATCCCCGCGCATCTGGCTCGCCAGCGTCGGCGGCTCCGTATGGCGCTTGCGCGCGACTTCGGTGGAGGTGGCTGGGTCCTGGGCCCGAATCCTGGTGCTGGGCTTCGGCGGTTCTTCCTCCCGCAGACGGCGCAGGAATTCGTCAAAGGCCACCTTGTGCAGCTCGATCGGCGGCGCCCCGGCCAGCAATTCGTAAAAGATGATGCCGAGCGAATAGACATCGGAACGCGTGTCGATGTCCTCACCCGAGGAAAGGGCCTGCTCGGGGCTCATGTACTCGGGAGTTCCCACCAGGGTCCCCGCGCGCGTATACATCGTTTCCGCTGTCAAACCCTGGGTGAGCGCTTTCGCCACCCCGAAGTCGATGATCTTCGGCGCCGCTCGGCCGTCCACCTCCGTGACCAGGATGTTGGAAGGCTTCAGGTCGCGGTGAATGATAGCTTTCTGATGCGCGTGCTGCACTCCTTCGCAGACTCGCATGAACAGTTCCAGGCGTTCACGGGTGCTGAGCTTGTGATTGTCACAGTAGGCCGTGATGGGAACGCCTGCCACGTACTCCATCACGAAGTAAGGCGCGCCCTGAGAGGTGGAGCCGGCGTCAAGCACCTTGGCAATGGCGGGATGGTCCATCAAAGCGAGGGCCTGACGCTCGGACTCGAAGCGCGCCATCACCTCGCGGGTGTTCATCCCGGATTTGACCAGCTTGAGCGCGACGCGGCGGCGCACCGGCTCCTTCTGCTCCGCCAGCCACACCTCGCCCATGCCGCCTTCGCCGATCCTTCGCAGGAGGTGATAGCGTCCGATCACCGTTCCGCCGGATTCAGGCACGTCAATGGTGCCCAGTGTTGCGGGAAGGTGCGTCTGTTCGTCCTCAGGCATTTCTTAGGAAACCCCCTTTGAGCTTGATCTTACGAGAGATTATACCAGTAAACCGGAAAGGCAGCGGCTCGCTGGCGCATAGCGCCAACTCCGCCGTAGGCCTTTGAAGATGTACCGCCTGATTATCGCAGACTTTCACCCCTGCGCCTGGCCGCGCCCGCGCGGATCATTCATGTGTCGAACCAAAGCTATTCCAGGAATAATGTGCATCCGGCATGAACGTCACTTACTCCTCCACTCGGCGGCTTTGTCGGGTTTGCCCCAGTCCTGATAGAGCTGGACGATCCATTTGTGGGCCAGTTCCAGGTGGTATTGATCGGGGACGTCCATGCGGTCCTTCCGCGCCAGCATCCCCTCATAGCCTTCGAGCAGCAGCGGTTCCGCCTCAGTGTATTTCTTCTGGCCGGCGAGGCTCGCGCCCAGCAGACTCTCCGCGCGGAATCGTTGCCAGTTGTCTGGTTGCTTCTTTTCATTGAACTCCAAGTTCTGGCGCGCGAGAGCCTCACCGTCCGTGAACTTCCCTTCCGACACATAGTCCAGTGCCAGATCAGCGGCCGCCGACTCGACGTCAAACGGGTCTTCCGAGGCCCCGGCGCGCCGGCGCCCCGCCAACACCTCCGCGGCATACTTCTCCGCCAGGGTATATTTGCCCTGACTTTGATATAGGGATGCAAAATCCGAAAGAAAGCCAAGAGTCCTAGTATGCTCCGGACCCAAAACGCGGCGGCTGATCTCGAGCGTCTGGACGAAGAGCGCCTGGGCTTGTGCGTCCTTGCCCTGTTTGGCGTAAGTAGCGGCTAGATTGCCCATCGACAACAGTGTGTCGGGATGCTCAGGACCGAGGACGCGGCGCTGGATCTCCATGGCCTGGGAGTAGAGCGCCTCAGCTTGCGGGTAGTTGCCCTGTGACCAGTAAACATTGGCTAGATTGTTCATCGAGGTGAGCGTGTCGGGATGCTCGGGACCCAATACCCGACGCCGCATGTCCAGAGTTTGACGGTAGAGCGGCTCGGCCTGCGCGTCCCTGCCCTGCGCCCTGTAGACGTTGGCCAGATTGTTCATGCAATACAGCGTGTCGGGATGCTCCGGACCCAATACCCGCCGCTCGATCTCCAGGCCCCCGCCGAGAAGGATCTCCGCCTCTTGATACTTGCCTTGATGCCAGAGAGTACGTCCCAGGTGGTTCAAAGTCTTGAGGGTCTTTGGATTCTCCGGCCCCCAAACCTGGCGCTCCAGCTCTAGCGCGCGTTCAAACTGGTTCTGGGATTCTGCGTACTGCGCGAGATCGGCATAGGTATTTGCCATGGTTTCGCGAATCGCAGCCTCGACATCCGGCTGCGTCTCAAACCTGCCCTGGATGTGTTCCGCCGCGCGATCCAGTGCCGTCCGCACGGTGATGTTGGCATCAGGTTTCGACTGGTTGTAGGCACTGGCCTGCGCCAACAAGTCATTCCGCAAGAAATCGCTCACCGCTTGGGCGATGGCTGACTCCTGCCTGGTTTTCGCTTCCGCCCGGCGCGCTTGCACCGCTTCCCAGGTGCTGGCCACGACGCCCAGAACCAGCACCACGAACACCGCCGCCACGCCCGTGACCAACGCCTTGTTGCGCCGGGCAAATTTCTGGAGTTGATAAGAGGCGCTGGGGGGCCGCGCCGTGATGGGCTCGTCGGACAGATGCCGCCGGATGTCCTCCGCCATCTCGGCCGCCGAGGCGTAGCGCCGCGCCTTGTCCTTTTCCAAGGCTTTGCCGACGATGGTATCGAGGTCGCCGCGGTAGGTACGATTCACCGAGCTGAGCGCGGTCGGCTCTTCCTCACGGATGGTCCGCGCCGCCTCGGTTAACTCGCGTCCAATCACGTAGGGCCGTTTACCGGCCAGCAGCTCATAAAGGACCAACCCCAGCGCGTAAACGTCACTCCGCGTGTCGATCTCCTCCGAATCGCCCTGCACCTGCTCCGGGCTCATGTAGGCCAGAGTACCCACCAGTTGGCCGATGTCGGTCTGGCGCGTGGCCTGCGCGTCCGAATCCGTGAGCCGCGCCACTCCGAAATCGAGAATACGCGGCTGGCCCGATTCGTCGACGAGAATGTTGGCGGGCTTGAGGTCGCGATGAATCAGCCCGCGCTGATGCGCGTGCTGCACCGCGTCGCAGATCTTGGCCATTAACTCCAGCCGCTGTCGCACGTTGAGCCGGCGCGCTTCGCAATATGCCCGCAACGGCTGCCCCTCGACGAACTCCATGGCGAAGTAAGGCTGCTTTCCAAACGGGGTCTCCGCTGTGCCTGCCTCGTAGATTTGCGCGATGCCGGGATGCTGTAGCCGGCCCAGCGCTTGTGCCTCGTTCTCGAAGCGCCGCAGAATCTCTCGGGTGGCGTAGCCCGATCGGATGACTTTCAAGGCCACAGTGCGATGCGGGAAATCCTGCTCGGCCTCGTACACCACGCCCATCCCGCCCTCCCCCAGCAGGCGCCGGATTTGGTAATGGCCGATCCTATCTGGCAAAGCTTGGGCACCGTCCGCCAGCGAAGCAGTGGCGGGCTGCACTACACCTGATTCACCCTGGGTAGGCTCGGTAGAGCCCTGCGAGGGCTCGGGCACGAAGGTAGGAGCGTCGCGATCCGGCATCGCCGTCACCTCTTCCCCGGGCACGTCATAAAGCCTTCGATAGTAGCTTGGGCTATTGGAGGGCGTTCCGAAGCTCGCATCTTAACATGCGGCCCAGAGGAGGCAACATACGCGCCGAGCTAATGACTCATTGTGATGGCGTTACGAGTCGCGCGCGACCTCCAACGCTGTGCCAAAGTGTAAAGCCTTGTACCTCGGGGCGCGGGCCGCCCGTTTGGACAATCGTTTTGCACAGCGTAACCGCTTGAAACCAATAAGCTGTAATAAAGGCTCTCAAGATTATCGCCATTACCCATTCTCTCAGCAACCCCTGGTAACGTGATGAGCTGGAGTTATCTCATTGGCACCGACCGGCCAGACTGAAGGGACGTCGCAAAAGTGGGAGAAAGACGAACAAACTTGGAATGTGGTTCAGAATCAATAAGATCGTAAGCCGGACCGTAGAACCTACCGGCAAGGATTGTGACAAGGCTTAACCAATGATTAACCAACGTTCCGAAAAGGGTCCCTGTCTCGGAGTCATGCACGACGCCCAGGAAAACGGCGCCGGTCAGGCGAAGACGAACCCATTGGAGCCCAAGCCTTTTAACGACAGTCGTTTAAGCCTCGTAAAATAGGCCTTATTTTGAAACTTTCGAGGGGGGCGAACCCAATTTTTTAAGTCTTTTATATACAAATGCTTAGGCCATTAAAGGCCCTCAATCGAGAATTTTTCGCGGAACTGGAGTGCAACGTGGGTGGCGGCCCATCCTTAGATCTTTGGTGGGCTTGAAGCGCACTCATTCCCGCGGAGGCGGGAATCCATCTTTGAAGCTGTTGAAACGTCGAGTCAAGCAAAGTGGATTCCCGCCTTCGCGGGAATGACTCGCTTGGAGCGTTCAAACGACACCAGCACCCTGGAGGATCGTGACGTGACACCGTCAATCACAAATCGCCAATCGGCAAGTTAGTGCGCGTGCTTTTCAAACCAATCCGTCACGTAGAGAATCTTCGCGATCTGGTGGCTGGGCCGCGCGCTCAAGCCGTGCGGTTCGCCGGGAAAGCGGACCAGCGCCGCCTCCACCTTACGCAGCTTGAGGGCCTCGTAGTATTGCTCGGCCTCGGAGATGGGCGTGCGGAAGTCCTCCTCGCCCGTCATGAGGAGCGTGGGTGTGGTGACTTTATCAACGTAAGAGAGCACCGAGCGCTTCACGTACTGCTCCGCGTTTTCCCACGGCGGGCCCGGGAACCAGTAGAGGGTGCCCAACGACGGCAGGTCCGACGTAAGCACCCAGCTATACCAGTTGATGACGGGATAGAGACTGGCGGCGGCGCGGAAGCGCGTGGTGCGATCGATCATCCAGCAGGTAAGAACGCCGCCTCCCGAACCGCCAGTAACGTAGAGATGGTCGGGGTCGATGTAGCCCTTGGCCACGGCCTCATCCACGCCCGAGTTCAGGTCGTAGAAGTCGTCCCCCGGATAGGCATGGTGGATGAGATTTGCGAACTCCTCCCCGTAGCTCGTGCTGCCGCGCGGATTCACGTAGAGCACTACGTAGCCCTGTGCCGCCCATATCTGCTTGTTGGTATCAAACCGGTCACCGTAGTTGGCAAAAGGTCCCCCGTGGATCTCGAGAATCAGGGGGTATTTCTTCGCGGGATCGAAGTTCGGCGGTTTGATGATCCAGCCCTGCACCTTCCGGTGGTCTACGGACGACTCAAACCAGAAGTCTTCCACGGCTCCCAGCTTCTTCTGCGCAAAAAGCTGCTGGTTAAGAGCGGCAATCACGTGCGGGCTGGGACTGGAGAACTTGCCGGTAGCGATGTCGCCCGGGTCGGACGGTGTGCCGTAAGCGAAAGCGAACGAACCGTCATTGGCCACGGTGAACGAGGCGCCGCCGCTGTAACTGGAGCCGCCGCTCCCAAGATGGCCGGCGAGTTCCTTCACCGAATCTTTCACCGAACTGTCCAGCGAATAGTAGCCGAGCTTCGTGTCACCCTGATCGTCGTAAACAAAGTAGACGCCCTTGCCGTCCGGCGCCCAGCGCGGTTCCTCGGCGTCGCGATCGAGCTTCGATGTAGCCACGCGCGGGTTGCTGCCGTCGCGATTCATCAGGTAAAGGTAAGTAGTTTGATGGCCTTGATAGCGATCATCGAAACCCACGTAAGCGATGGTCTTGCCATCGGGCGAAACCGCGGGCGAGTTATCCGGACCCTTGCGATGCGTCAGCGGGTGCACAGCGCCATCAGCCAGCGCGAGCTCGTACACCTCCGTGTTCAGTGGGTCGTATTCGAAATCAGGCTGAATATTGGCCGAAAAAATGAGGTATTTCGAATCCGGCGTCCACACCGCATGACCGCCGCCGCCGAAAGTGCCGCCTCCGTAAGGCAAATTCCCGCTGGTGAGTTGGCGGGCCGCTCCGCCGTCCGCCGCTACTACGAAAAGCTGAGAAAATCCGGGCTTGAGATAGCCTCGGCCGTTGAACCGGTAAATGAGCCGCTCATAGAGTTTCGGAGGATCAGCCCACTTTGCGCCTTCCGGCGGCTTCGGGAGTTTCGCAATGGTCGGCGGCTCGGAATCCACGAAAGACGCGAAGGAGATCAGCTTGCCGTCGGGCGACCATTCGATGCCGGTAGGAGCATTCACCAGATCGGTGAGCTTGGCCGTTTGTCCCGTGTCCATCCAGCGCACGTAGATTTGGGGCTTGCCGTCGCGATCAGAAGCATAGGCGATGCGCGTCCCGTCGGGCGACCAGCGCGGCTCACTATCGCTGTAGTTGCCGGTTGTGAGGGCCCGCTGGCCAGTGCCGTCAAAGTTGATGATCCACAGGTTCGACTCATGCTTATCCGTCATGATGTCACTAAACTGGCGGACGTAGACGATGCGCTTGCCGTCCGGAGAAATCTGTGGATCGCCAGCGTACTGAAGATTGAAAACATCCATCGGCGCGAGGCGATCGGACTTTTCTTCAGCGACAGCGCAAAAGGAACAGCCAAGCAGGATGGCGAAGCTCCATCTAACAATGTTGAGGGATCGGCGTGGATGCACGTTGTTAGCTCCTTCGGAGACTGAATTGAGGCAGGAAGTCTATCGCAATTGGCCGGAGGGAATCAAAGAGTGGTAACTCTGAAGCCAGAAGCAAGAAGTCAGAAGGCAGAATCAAGGCCCTCGTTGATGAATTAGCGCCAGCGGGCGCTAAAGACAAGGGACCGACGACACCGACGGATTGAGAACTTCTGGCTTTAGGCTTCTGGCTTCTGGCTTCTGACTCCTGGCTTCTGACCTCATCGTCCCCGTCCGCACTGCGCTACAATGTGGGCCATGCGAAAACCTTTCTGGTTTGGACGGTGGCAGCCGCTAATCTTGCTGGTGTTTCTTCTGCAAGGCCTATCCACCTCGTCCCAGCAAGTCGGTCCTAATCTGCTCATCCATTACTGGCAGTCCCACTGGATCACTTGTCCCGGCGCCGCTCCTCACGACTTCAGTGTCTGCTATTTCCGAAAGGCGCTTTCCCTGCCCTCCGCGCCCGAGCATTTTGTAGTTCACGTCAGCGCCGACAACCGTTACCAGCTTTTTGTAAACGGCACGCGCGTGGCGCGTGGCCCTTCGCGCGGCGATCTCGACCACTGGCGCTTCGAGACAATTGATCTCGCGCCTCAATTGCGAACTGGGACCAACGTTCTTGCGGCCGTCGTGTGGAATTTCGCCGACTCTGCTCCCCTGGCGCAGTTCAGCCAGCAGTCAGGTTTCGTGCTTCAGGGCGATACGTCGGCCGAGTCAGCAATCAACACCAATCATTCGTGGAGGGCTTTGCTCGATCCCTCGCAAAGCGTCATCAACACGTCTGACGAGCACATTGAAGGGTATTACGCTGCCGGCCCGGGGGAGCGTGTGGACGGCTCGCGGTATCCCTGGGGATGGCAGGCGAGCGATTACGACAACTCCAGTTGGAAGCCTGCTGCACAGTTGGGCACCGCCGGGCCGCGCGGCATCCAGGACACCCATTCGCGCTGGATGCTGGTTGCGGATACGTTGCCTCCACAGGAGGAAACGTTGCAGCGGCTGGCACGCGTGGTGAGGTCAGAAGGCGTAACGCCAGCGCCGGGTTTTACGGCAGGCGGCGCACCGGTAACGATCCCTCCCAACAGCGATGCGTCCCTGCTGTTCGACCAAGGCTTTGAAACCACCACCTATCCCGAACTCGAGGTGAGCGGCGGCCAGGACGCCCGCGTGCGAGTGACCTATGCGGAAGCTCTGGTCGATTCCAAAGGGCAAAAGGGCAATCGCAACCAGATCGAAGGCAAAGCCATTCAAGGCCTGCACGACGAATTTCTGCCTGACGGCGGCTCGCATCGCACCTTCGAACCGCTCTGGTGGCGCGCCTATCGCTACCTGCAAGTGGACGTTCATACCGGCGCGGCGCCGCTCACGCTCGAAGATGTGCGCGGATATTTCACTGCCTATCCGTTTAAGAGCGAGGCCAAGTTCAACAGTGACGATCCCGTGCTGCAGAAGATCTGGGAGGTAGGCTGGCGCACGGCGCGCCTGTGCGCTCATGAGACCTACATGGACTGCCCCTATTACGAGCAGCTCCAGTACGCGGGTGACACGCGAATCCAGGCGCTGATTTCTCTCTATGTGGCAGGCGATGACCGCCTGGTGAAAAACGCCATCGAGTTGCTGGGCGATTCCCAGACACCGGAGGGCCTCACTCAAAGCCGATATCCTTCTTCCCTCCCCCAATACATTCCGCCATTCTCCCTCTACTGGGTCGGGATGATGCACGACCTGTGGTGGTATCGCGGCGAGTCGGAGTTTCTGCGGCCATGGCTACCCAACATGCGCGAGGTCTTGGCGTGGTATCGCTCTCGCGTCACTTCGTCAAGCCTTCTGGGTCGCCTGCCGTGGTGGCCGTTCGTCGATTGGGCCGAAGAGTTTCGAGACGGAGATCCACCCCAGGAATCTAATGGCCAGTCTTCAATTCTGACTCTGCAATTCGCCATGGGACTGCGCGAGGCCGCTGATCTGGAGTCCGCCTTTGGTGATGCCGAGCAAGCGAAGCAGGATCGGGCGCTAGCAGACAAGCTCTCAAGCACTGTCTACCGCACGTGCTGGGACGCTACGCGGGCTCTGCTGGCTTGATACGCCCGCCAAGCAGCGTTACAGCCAGCAAGCTAACATTCTCGGTGTCCTGGCCGACGCAATCCCCCAAGCAGACCAGCGCGACCTGTTGCAACGCGTGCTGCAAGATTCGACACTCACGCCCGCGTCCTACTATTTTCGCTTCTATCTGTTTCGAGCGATGAAAAAAACTGGCCTCGCGGACCGGTATCTGGCCGAACTCGCGCCCTGGCGGGAGATGCTGAACGAAGGGCTAACCACGTTCGCCGAAACTCCCGGAAACACACGTTCGGATTGCCATGCCTGGAGCGCTCATCCCAGTTTTGATTTGTTGGCCACCGTGGCAGGGGTCGAGTCCGGTGCACCTGGTTTTTCCAAAGTGACGATTGCACCTCACCTCGGCGAGCTTCAGCGCCTTTCCGCTTCGCTTCCGCATCCGCGCGGAATCATTACGGTGTCTTACCAGCGCACCGGCGATCACCTGTCGGCAGACATTGAGCTGCCTCCAGGCCTCGCAGGCTCGTTCACCTGGAGCGGAAAGAATGTACCATTGCATTCAGGGCGACAGCATCTGGACTTGTAGGCAAAGTGGAGCTACAGCCGGGACGAGGGCACGAGGGTGTTGGAGCTCGACGGTCTGCCCATCACGATGGGTTAGAACCACATTAACAGCCGTTCCTATCTCTCGGAAAACCCGTGAGTAAAAGGAGCACCTATGCGGCTGCCCAAATACGCGATTGGATTAGTCTCAATTTTGACCGCGGTGATCCTGGTCAGGGTAGAGGTTCACTTCGCGCATCCCTCGCCGGGTATGGCGCCGGAACAGATTTGGCGTGGTATGACTGCGGCGTTGAAGGCAGTCGTCCTCGCCGGAGCGCTGCTGCTTGGCTACGGGTCTTGGACACTCATCAGAGCCGCTCTGGACCGGCTGGCCCGAAAGAATCGCGATGCGTCTCCGCCTGTTCCGGACAACACCACCGCCTGGTCGCGCTTCGAGAGCGGGCACCCCGTTGCCTGGGCTTTTCTCATGGGAGCCGGACTGCTGGCGATGGTTGGTCTTGGCCTCGTCCGCAGTCTCGTAGAACTCGGCGGCGAACCAACAACACCCGGGGGGCAAGGATACCTGGTCGGGACCATGTTGGGTCCGCTCATCATGGCAGGCATTGCGGTTGGAATCTACTACGCAGTCCGCAAAAATCGCCGCGCGCCGCGGCGTTTTGTATCAGCTTTGCTGGGCTGGACACTCCTCTTCGCGGTCTTGGGCCTCGCGGGAGCCGCCGGGCGCGCTCCGCACTTTCCCAAGAACGACCAGGAGATGAGACGGATGATGAACCAGGCTTACAAGGAAGCTTCCGGGGCGGTGCCTCCTGACCAGTATTCGAAGGACGAAATGGCAGGCATCATGCGAGACATGTTTCGTGATGTCATCCAGTTCAACCAGCAATACCACGAGGCAGCCACTCGATTCGGCACCCCCGAAATGAGCCACCTTTACAGCGCGGCTTCATTTAGGAATCGGAGCACCATCCAAGAAACGGTTCGCCAGCTTGGCAGCATGGCGAGTGTCGAGCAGCAATTCGCGTCGTTGGATCCTGTCATGGCCAAGATGGAGGCCCGAATTCAACAAACGCATTGGCCCGAGCAGGAGAAACGGAATTTTGTTCGTGGAATGCAGGAGTCAATGGAACCAATCAACCAGTCGCGCCTTACAACTTACCAAGCTGAGCAGAAATGGATCGACGCCTCGGTTGACCTCTACACCTTTGCCCTGAATAATGCCTCGGCTATCTCCGTTCGGGGCAATCAAGTACTGATCGGCGATCCAGCGACGCGCGAGACCTTTAACGAAAAATTGGGGCGCGCCGAGGAGCTTCGACGGGAGCTTCGTGCCTCATCGAAGCAGGATGATCAAGAGCGTGCGAGCAAACTGAAGACCTACGGGCTGAGCCCTGGGGATTTGGGCGCCAAATGAGTCCGACTTACGATCCAGCGACTTCTGCCACGTCCTCGGCAGGAACTCTTACTACCGGCTGCGGTGCCCGCGTGGTCGTGATCACAATCACGCTGATGAGCACGAACAAGGTTCCCAAGATGGTCCGCGGGCCGAGCGCTTCGCCGCCCAGGAAGTATCCGATAAGGACGGCCACAACCGGATTCACGTAAGCGTAAGTCCCAACTTTGGTCGGCGATTCGTGATGAATCAGCCACACGTAAGCGGTGAAGCCAATGATGGAGCCCGCGACAATTAGATAGAACAAGGAGAACCACGCTGCGCGCGAGACCAACGACGGATGAAAATCGCGAAATTCGCCGAGCAAAGCCGCCGCGACGGCGAGAAAAGCTCCGCCTACGAGCATCTGCGCTCCGGAACTCATCACTTTGGAAGGCGGCAGTTGAAGTTTGCGAGTAAGTACCGAAGCGAGCGACCAGCTTATGGCTGCCACAATGAGCGCCAAGGCTCCCAGGCTGTCAATGGGCGCGCCGCCGAGGTTCAGCGAGCGGTTCATCAACACCGCCACGCCACCGATTCCGACGAGAAGCGCAAGCGTCAGCCGGGCGGTGAGCCTCTGCGTTCGCAGAATGATGATCTCCGACAGCGCCATGAATGCGGGGATGGTAGCCAGCATGACAGCGGCGATACCTGATGGCACGCGCTGCTCAGCCCAGAACAACAGTCCGTAATCGAAGACGAAGATCAGGAGGGCCAGTAAGGATGCTGACGCCCATTGGCGTGCGGTCGGCGAACGTTCGCCATGGGCGATGACCCAGACATAAAGGATCAGCCCCGCCGCCAGGAAGCGCATCGCCGCCAGCAGAAACGGCGGAACCTCGTGGACGCCAACCCGAATGGCAAGATAGGTGGACCCCCAGACAAGGTAGATGATTGCGAAAGCCAGAAGGGTCTTCCACGCCGGACGCTGATTGTCGGTCTCCATAGCGAAGCAGGTGCGGCAGATTCAGATGTGCTACAGAAAAGCGGTGTCGCAAAGGTTGAACGCGAGGCTCACCGCATAAAGCAAATGCTCAAGCTTTCCAGGCTATCATGAACACTGGCCGCTGCGCGTCGGCCGGCGTCGCGGCAAGTTGAACGAAACGTGGGATCGTAAAGGCTACTTTTCGCGATGCATGAACTATCGATTGCCACTAATATCATTGAGATCGCTGAGGCGCAGGCCCGGGCGCATGGCTCGAACTCGATACGCACAATTAAGCTGAGACTGGGCGAATTCACAACGATTGTTCGCGACGCCCTGGAGTTCTCATTCGAGGTTGCCCGCCAGGGGACACTTGCGGAGCACGCCACACTTGAAATCGAGACTCTGCCGCTAGCCGCCCGTTGCGCCAAGTGCGGGCCAGTCGAGCAACCGGCGCAGGAGGTATGCTTAATGTGCCCAACCTGCGGACTACCTCTTGAGATTGTCTCCGGAGAAGAGTTGCAGGTGGAGTACATTGAGCTTGACGAGTGTGCTGTCCGATGCGAATCCGGCGGATGACGGACGGAGATCGCGAGAGCAGTACCAAAGGTCGGAAATCTGAACGCAGCTCAAGACACCGTCATTCTGAGCAAAGCGAAGAATCCCATGCCGGGATGCTTCGCTGCGCTCAGCATGACGGGATTTGATGTTTGTGGAAATGGCTTCAGCGCGATGAACAAATCCTGGATGTCCGCACAAGCTTCCACCCAACTCGATGGCGCGTCACCGGCCGCGGCGGAAGGGCGCACGCAGCGCGTGTCCGTTCAAACCAACGTCTTGCAGCAGAACCAAGTAACGGCGGAGGAAAACCGGAAACTGTTTACGCGTACCGGAACGGTTGTGATGAACATGATGTCGGCGCCCGGCGCCGGCAAGACTTCCATCCTGGAAGTCACGCTCAAGGGTTTAGTCGATCGCTGGCGCGTGGGAGTGATCGAAGGTGATCTGCAAACGAATCTCGATGCTGAGCGCATCCGCGCTTTGGGCGTACCTTCCTATCAAATTACTACCGGCACCGTCTGCCATCTCGACGCTCGCATGATAGCGCGAGCCTTAACGGAGTTTCCCGTTCGAAACCTCGATTTCCTGGTGATCGAAAATGTGGGGAACCTTATCTGTCCGTCTTCTTATTTTCTCGGAGAGCACCTGCGCGTGGTGGTATGCAGTGTCGCGGAGGGAGCCGACAAGCCGAAGAAGTACCCCGTGATGTTCAACAAGGCAGATGTGGTGCTTCTGAACAAAATCGACCTGATTCCTTACGTGGATGTGGACCTGGAGGCCTTGCGGCAGAATGTGAGAGAGGTCACACCGCGAGCGGAGATTCTTGCGCTATCCTGCAAGACAGGAGAAGGGCTAGGAGCATGGATCGAGTGGCTCAGGAGAACCATCCAACGCTTGTCCCAAGGCTCCCCGGTGAAAGCAGGGCCGTGAGCACTGAAACTTCAAGCCGCATCGAACGCCTGCGCGTGACCCTACACGGTGCGGTTCAAGGTGTCGGCTTTCGCCCTACCGTACACCGCGTGGCAACGCGACTGGGTTTGCCGGGTTGGGTGCGAAATTCGAATTCCGGTCTGATGGTAGAGGTGGAGGGCACCAGAAACCAGGTTGACGAGTTTCTGGAATTACTCGAGGCGGAGCAACCGCCGGCCGCGGTAATTATCAGCCGCGAGACCCTGCACATCGAGCAGGCAGGATTCAGCCGCTTTGAGATTCTGCCCAGCGAAGAAAGCGAAGCCAAGTCCACATGCGTCCTGCCTGACCTGGCTTCGTGTCCGGAGTGCCTGCGCGAATTGGCCGATTTGCGCGACCGGCGGTTTGGGTACGCGTTCACGAATTGCACGCATTGCGGACCACGTTACAGCATCGTGCTAGACATCCCCTACGATCGCGCGCACACCACCATGCGCGAGTTCAACCTATGTCCTGCCTGCCTGAAGGAATATGAAAGTCCTGACAACCGGCGATTTCACGCTCAGCCAAACGCCTGCCCGGTTTGTGGGCCGAAACTCTGGGTAGAACCCGAGGACGGTGACGCTAAGAGGCTCCCCATCGACCGCATCGCAGAGTCACTGGCGCTTGGGCAGATAGTGGCCTTGAAAGGTATCGGCGGGTTTCAGTTAATTGTCGATGCTCGGAACTCGGCGGCAGTGACGCGGCTTCGCGAGCGCAAGGCCCGGGAAGAAAAACCGTTCGCTCTGCTGATGCCCACCATCGAAGCGGCCCGGCAGTTCTGCGAAATCAGCGACACTGAGGAGAAATTACTGACGAGCACTGCCGCCCCCATCGTGTTGCTGAGGCCGAAGGCTTCGGGTTCGCTCGCACCCGAGGTGGCGAAGGGTTCGCCCTACCTCGGTGTGATGCTGCCCTATTCGCCGCTCCATCACATGCTGATGACGCACTGTCCCTTCCCGGTAGTTGCGACGAGCGGGAATCGATCTGATGAGCCGATCGCGATTGGCAATGACGAGGCCCGCGAGCGCTTGGACGGCATCGCCGATGTCTGGTTACTTCACAACCGGCCGATCGCTCGTGCCTGCGACGACTCGGTGGCGCGCCTCTCTCGTGGAGCCCCGCAGATTCTGAGGCGGGCGCGAGGGTACGCGCCCCTTCCCGTGGTGACTCCCTATGAGCTTCGGCCTGTGCTCGCCGTGGGCGGACACTTGAAGAATACGGTGGCGATCGCCATTGGCCGTGAAGTGTTTCTGAGCCAGCATGTGGGTGATCTCGATACTGCCGAGTCGCGACGGGCTTTCGAGCGCGCCATCGATGACCTTTGCCGCTTATATCAATTCAAGCCAGAAGCGGTCGCCTGCGATCTTCATCCCGACTACGCGTCGACGCGCTGGGCCATCGAGTCAGGTCTGCTGGTGAAGCCGGTACAGCATCACCAGGCGCATGTCGCAGGCTGTGCCGCGGAGAATGGGATCGAGACAGACTACCTGGGCGTTTCATGGGATGGAACGGGCCTCGGGCTTGACGGAACCATTTGGGGCGGTGAATTCTTTCTGGTGCGAGAGAATGAATTCGAGCGCGTCGCCCATCTGCGGCCATTCCATCTCCCAGGCGGCGAAGCTGCAATGCGCGACTGTTCGCGCCCGGCAGCGAGCCTGATTTGGGAAACGTTCGGCGGCGACCGCGCGCGGCGTATGTTCGGGAACTCCATCTGCGCGTTGCTTGAGCGAAAGATCAACTCGCCGTTGACGTCCAGCGTAGGCCGGCTGTTCGATGCGGTGGCTTATCTGTGTGGAGTGGCGCAGCGAAACCGGTTCGAAGGGCAGGCGGCCATGTTCCTTGAAGCCGCAATCGGACGCCTTTCCGTCGAAGATCGCTACGAGATCGAGTCGAGTCATGGAATTGGCGACTGGATTTCGCTCATCGAGGCTGTTCTGGTCGACCGCGAGCGAGGTCTCGACGTAAGCCACATCGCGGCGAAGTTTCACAACGCGCTCGCCCATTGGATTGTTCAGGTCGCACACACGGCAGGCGTCCGTGACGTCGTGCTGAGCGGCGGAGTCTTTCAGAACGCCTATCTCAGCGAACGGGCGAGCACGCTCCTTGAAGAGCGTGGCTTTCGAGCATTAACGCATCACCAGGTGCCGCCGAACGACGGCGGCATCGCGCTGGGCCAGGCGGTGCTGGCAGGGCGGCAGGAGGGCTAAGACTATGTGTCTCGCTGTTCCGGGAAAAATCGTTGCCGTAATAGACGAGGAACCGCTTGGCTTGCCCCGCGGCAAGGTGGATTTCGGGGGCATCCGCAAGGAAGTTTGCCTGGCCTACACGCCCGAGGCGAAGGTGGGAGACTACGTTCTGGTTCACGTTGGGTTTGCACTGACGGTGGTGGACGAGGAGCAGGCGCTGAGCGTCTTTGAAGCGCTAAAGGAGCTGGATCAGCTCGAAGAACTGAAAGAGACGGCGACATGAAATTTGTGGACGAATACCGCGACTACGGCGCTGTGCAGAAGATGCTGCACGCCATCCGCCACACGACAAGGCACCCATGGACGCTGATGGAAGTGTGCGGAGGCCAGACGTACACCATCGTCCGAACGGGCCTGCAGGATTTACTGCCACCGGAGATCACGCTGGTGCACGGGCCCGGCTGCCCGGTTTGCGTTACGCCAGTCGAAATGATTGACCGGTCCGTCGCGATCGCGCGGCGTCCGGAAGTCATCTTGTGCTCGTTCGGCGACATGTTGCGTGTTCCGGGCTCGAGGGACACGCTATTCGACGCGAAGGCTTCCGGCGCGGACGTGCGCATTGTGTACTCACCGCTCGACGCTTTGCGGCTGGCCCGTTCGAACCCGAACCGCGAGGTTGTCTTCTTTGCTGTCGGTTTCGAAACGACAGCGCCAGCAAACGCCATGGCGATCTGGCAAGCCGAGCGCGAGAAGATTTCCAATTTCTCGATGCTCGTGTCGCACGTCCTCGTGCCGCCTGCCATGGAGGCGATCCTGAGTTCCCCGGACTGCCGCGTGCAGGCATTCTTGGCCGCAGGGCACGTCTGCATGGTGATGGGCTTTGAGGAGTATGTGCCGATTGCTCAGAAATACCACGTGCCCATCGTGGTGACGGGATTCGAACCGCTTGACCTCCTCGAGGGTGTTCACATGGCTGTGACCCAGCTCGAAGGTGGAGAGGCCAAAGTCGAAAACCAGTACGCGCGGGCGGTGCGGCGGGCGGGCAATCAGGCCGCACAAACGCGAATTGCTGACGTGTTTGAAGTCACGGGAAGAACCTGGCGCGGTATCGGTGAAATACCAGCAAGCGGATTTCGACTGCGTGACGCCTACCGTCAGTTTGACGCCGAAGCAAAGTTCGCTACTGACGTTGGGCCCGTGGAGGAGTCGCGGGAATGCATCGCGGGACTTGTTCTGCAAGGGCTGCGCAAGCCCGGCGAGTGTCCCGCCTTTGGAACCCGCTGCACGCCGGAACATCCCATGGGAGCGCCGATGGTGTCATCGGAAGGCGCGTGCGCGGCCTATTACCATTTCGGAAGGCGGAAAGAACATGGCCATCGAGCTGACCTGTCCAGTGCCGTTGTTGGCCGCTGATAAGATTCTGCTGGCGCACGGCGGCGGCGGCCGTCTCACACACCGACTCATCGAGACGGTGTTTCTGCCGGCCTTTTCCAATCCCACAATTTTGTCGCGGCATGATGGCGGCGTCTTTCCCGTGAACGGGACGCAGATTGCGATGACGACCGATTGCTACGTCGTGAACCCCATCGTCTTCCCGGGTGGAACCATCGGGGATCTCGCAGTCAACGGCACGGTCAACGATCTCGCAATGTGCGGAGCGCGCCCGCTGGGATTGAGCGCGGCGTTCATTCTGGAAGAGGGATTGCCGTTGGAAACGCTACGCACCGTCGTTGATTCTATGGAAAGCGCCGCGCGCGTGGCGAACGTACCGATTGTAACTGGCGACACGAAGGTTGTAGACAAGGGCAAGGCCGACGCCATGTTCATCAGCACAACGGGCGTGGGAGTTGTGGTGGCTCCGAAACCGGTTGCACCTGACCGGGTAAGACCTGGCGATGTTGTGCTGGTAAGCGGGGAGCTGGGCGCCCACGGCATCACGATTCTCTCGGTCCGCGGCGGGCTCGAATTCGAGGGCGACGTGAAAAGCGACACCGCTCCCCTGTGGCCAGCGGTTCAAGCGTTACTCGAAGCGGATATTGAAATTCATTGCCTCCGCGACCTCACCCGCGGCGGACTCTCTTCAGCCCTCAATGAGATTGCGTCCGCAGCCGGAGTCGGCATCACGGTGGAGGAAGTGGCAATTCCCGTCTCAGACGCTGTGCGCGCCGCGTGCGAGTTGCTAGGTCTCGATCCCTTATACGTCGCGAATGAGGGGCGCTTCGTCGCCTTCGTCCCCGAGCGCGACGCGGACCGCGCCCTGGAAGTGCTGCGTTCACATCCGGTTTCGGCCGGAGCTGTACGCGCCGGAAGTGTCTACGGCGATTCCGCGGGAATTGTTACCGTCCGTAGCCGCATCGGTGGTCATCGCGTGCTTGACATGCTGTCCGGCGAACAGCTTCCCAGAATTTGCTGAAGGTTGTTCAGCGACGAAAAGGTGTAGCCGTCGTTTGCTACGACGACGAAAACTGCTCGACGGATCGCGCTGTCCAATATGGGCGCAGCATTCTCACGGACTTTGCTGAGGCGTTTGCGTTGATTGAAGCTGCCGGAAGATATCCTGTTCGTGATCGGCGTCCGCAGCCCGGCCCAGATCGCGAAAGACCTGGCTGAGGAGGAAGTGCAATGCCGCATTTTGTGGCGCTGACTCACGGGCTGGCTCCAGGATTGACAAGGCTTCTTGCGCCTGATGCTGATCCCGCAGAATCTTTGCCAGTCCAAGCCGGGGCTCGACGAAATGCGGATCGAGCTCGATTGCTTTCTTGAAAGCCGCCACTGCATCCGTGGGACGATCGTGTTTGCGGTAAACCTCGCCGATTTCATACTCCGCTTCGGCGCTGGCGGGGTTCAGCTCAACCTCCTTGTTCAGCAGTTCCAAAGCCTCCTTCCAATCCTCCTCACCGGACGGGTGCTCCAATATCAGAACTGCCAGAGGCAGGCGAATGTCCGGAGCCGCCGGATCGAGCTTCAGCGCCTGACGGTAGGCGTCGATGGCTGCGGGCCAGTTGTTCTGGCTGGCGGATACCTCTGCCATCAGTTGAAATCCCGCCGGCGTGTGCGGAGCGATCTGCATCAGGCGCAGATACATTGATGATGACAGTTTGGCGTACAACTGGCCGGCTTCGTAAAGGACGTCGACGTCGTCAGGATACTGGACGATCAACTGCTGCATCACTTGATCAGCTTCGCTCTGCTTCTGAGACTCCATGAGGCAGCGCTGGAGACTAAGACCGAGGATTCGCCGCAATTTCACATCAGGATTGGACGGGAACTCGCGCTTCAGCCCGGGTATCGCCTCGCTGCACCGGTTTGCACCGGCCAGACTCAGCGGCAGGAAGGCCTGCGCCGTTGCCAGAGAAGCATTCTGCTGGAGAGCTTGGGCAAAGGCGGCGGCCGCCTCCGGATATTTGTGATCAGCGTAATACGCGATACCCAGATTGGCGCGAACCTGAGCCTGGCTCGGGTCAATGTTGACCGCTGCCGATAAGTGCTGCTCAGCGGCTCTGAAGTCGCCGCGCTGCAACGCATCGAGCCCCAGGCGAACCTCCGCTTGTAGCTGAGTCGTTTGCTGCGGGATGCGCGGGACTGCCGACAGCCTCACCGAAGTGAGGCAGCAGAAACACACCACAAAACTCTGGACGCCAGCCAAGGCTCTGCGGCGCCCGGCGAGCCCAGGCCGGTTGCGGATCGATGCCAACTGAGCCCGCCGAGCCCCCATCGGCTTGACAGCGCTCCTCCCGGGCTTAAAATTAGGTTTCATGAGAAGACGCGATTTTCTAGCGCTCGCGGGTGCCGCGGTTGTGAGTGCGCCGCGTGCGCGGGCTGACAACAGTGTAGTATCTCAGAATCCGCTCATAGCCGAATACAACGTTGAGTCTCTCGAAGGGATCTATACTCCGCTCGAGGATTTCTATGTGCGCGACCACTTTGCCATCCCGCCCGATCTCGCCCACATCACCCTGCGCATCGAAGGAGAAGTAGAGGCCCCGCAGACGCTAGCGGCGGCCGATCTGGCTCATTTGCCGATGCAGCGGCTCGCGGCGGTGCTCGAATGCGCCGGGAACGGCAACGGACCCTATCAACTGGCCAGCAACGCCCAGTGGGAAGGATGGGCCCTTGATGACGTGCTCAAGCTGGCGCGACCGCGAGCTTCCGCACAGTACCTTCACCTGCATGGCCGCGATGGTTTCAGCCGCTCCGTGCCTGTGGCCCGCGCCCGGCAGGATGCGATGCTGGCAACGCGAATCAATCAGCAGAGTCTGCCTCCAGCTCACGGGTCCCCGTGGCGTGCCGTTTTTCCTGGCTTTTACGGCATGGACTCGGTGAAGTGGCTGGAGCGGATCGAGGTGGCGAACTCGCCGTTGGAACAAGCATCGAATGATTACCTCGCTCTGCAAACGTCGGCTGACGGAGCTGTGCAAAAGCTTCCTTTGCCAGGCATTCAGCTCAAGTCGGTGTTCGTATATCCAGCGGTTGGCGCGGTCCTCCAAATGGGGCGCGTGAATGCGCGGGGCATCACCTGGTCGAATGGCGAAGACATCATGGCCATTGAAGTCTCGGCGGACGGTGGAAAAACGTGGCGCTTGGGCAAGATCGAGCCGCCGGACGGCAAGTACGGCTGGCGGCTGTGGCACGCGCCTGTGGACCTGAACGAGCGCGGACTTGTGGAGCTTGCCTGCAAGGCCATCGATTCGCAAGGACGCCAACAGCCAACCGAGCGCCCCAGCGGCAGAGCTGACGGATACGCCGACAACCGAATCCAGCGAATTCGTGTAATGGTCATCTAGATTGTCTAACCACGCTCGGCACTCAGTTTCCCAGGATCAGCTCTTCGTAAACCGGCACTGGAATCGCAAGCCGCAAGTCTGGATTCAGGTGCAGGCTGGTTTCGAGCTCCTTGCGCGCTTCGCTCGTCAGGCGGTTCGATTTCAAAATCAGCAGCAGGCCCTGCTCGAGATGAGCTTCGGCCATTCCGGGATCAAGGTCCAAGGTGCGCGTGATCTCGGTTTGAGCCTCGGAATTCTTCCCCTGCTTCATTAACGAAATCGCGAGATTGAGGTGCGCCGAAGCGAACCCAGGCTGCGCGGAGACTGCTTGGCGGAATTCGCTGATGGCCTCCTCGTCCTTGCCCTCACTCAGCAAAGCGTTACCGAGATTATTGTGGGCCTTGGCGAAGTCCGGCTTGCTGCGCACCGCGGCGGCGAATTCTCCGCGCGCCTCCGCCGTCTTCTTCATCTGCCAGAGCACGCCGCCCAGGTTATTGTGCGCTTCGGCGTACGTTCCGTCGGCGTCCAAAGCCTGACGGAACGCGGCTTCAGCGCTTTCCAAATCACCCTGGTACCAAAGCTGAAGACCGCGATCGTTGTTGCTGCGGGCTTTGTCAAGGTTGACCTGCTTCAGCATCAGTTCACGCGCCTCGGCGAATTCGGCTTTGGCCTCCGCTTCCTTGCCCAAGTGCTTCAGCGCAGAGGCGAGGGCATAGGTTGCCATCGACTTGTCCGCAAGGTCACCGGCGAGAGCCGCCTGGAGTGCGGCACGGGCCTTGTCCCATTCGCCGAGCTGCAGCAGTGCTTCACCCAGGCTTTCCTGAGCTTCGGCAAAGGTGGGCTGGCGCGCGAGCGCTTTCCCGAACTCCTCAGCAGCTTGTTCGGGCTTGCCTTGCTGGACAAACACCAGACCCAAACCGTCGTGAGCGTCCGCATTTTCGGGGTCCAGTTGCAGCACTGTTTGGAGTTCGTTAGTCGCTTGAGCCCAATCGCCCGACCGTAACAGCAGTGAGGCCACTTGGAGGTGCGCAGCGGCGTTCGCGGCATCCGATTCAATGGCCTTTCGAAACAAATCTGTCGCTTGCGCCAGCGTGCCGCTGTCCAGCGATAACAACCCCTTCTCGTACCAGGCGCCAGACAGTCGTGGGTTCAGCCTCAAGGCTTCATCGATCGCTTCGGCCGCAGCGGTCGCATCGCCGGCGATACGCAGCGCACGGCCCAGTGAAAGGTAGCCTTCGGGAGACTTCGGATTTCGCGCTATTTCGCTCCGAGCCGCTGCGATAACCTCAATGATCTTGCCCGCGGCAACAGACGAGCGAGCGGGTTCCAATAAGCCGATTTCCTTCTGCTGACTCGATACTTGGGGCGCAGCCCCAATGAGAAGCGCGTTTGGTAAGACAAGTACGGAAGCAAGCGCCGCGATGCGCCATCCCAAGCGGAACGCGGAACGAATGGCACCGCGTTGCTCGCGAGCTGTCTCGGGATGTCGTGTCCGGTCCAGCTTCATGCGGGTTCCTTGAATGCATGCTCGCGATTCACGGTGAGAAGCTCGTGCGCTTCTGCCTTGCCGCTCGGCCAGCGAATCTCGAGACGGTCCACTGTTTGGGCTTGCCCAACGCCGAAGTGAAGCCGGAAATCACACGTGGAAAGGTAACTCTCCCCGGCGCGAACCTCGTCGGTCTGGGTCAACTTGCCCGTCGTGACGCGAACGCGCGCGCCAATCGCATCCCGATTGCTCCTGGTACCGGTTAGCTTCACGCGAATCCAATTGCCAGTCGTCTGCCCGGTCGAAGCGTAAAGAAACGGCGCCTGGTCAATGTTGTTCACCGCGATTTCCATCGCGCCGTTGTTTCTCAAGTCCGCCCAAGCGGCGCCGCGGCTGCTCCAGGCTTCGTTGAAGCCGCTCTCCGCATCCGCCAGAAGCTGGAAGCGGCCGTTGCGCAGATTGCGAAACAATTGGTTGTGCTGGAAGTAGTGGTTGCGGGCTTTGTCGGCCTGAGGGTAAATGTGTCCGTTGGCGATGAAGAGGTCCCGCCAGCCGTCGTTGTCAAAATCGATGAACCCTGTTCCCCAACCGAGTTGCGTGTAAGTGGTGGTGCCGAGTCCGGCCGCGTAGCTGACGTCGTCAAACTGACCGCGCGAGTTGTGGTAAAGGGTGTGGTAGTCTTCGGCGAAATTCGTCACCAGAAGGTCGAGCCAGCCGTCATTGTCATAGTCACCGATCGCCACACCCATCGACGACTGCGGCCGGCCATCGGCGCTCACCGCGCAGCCTGCTTCCATGCCGATTTCTTCAAAGGTTCCGTTGCCCTTATTGTGCCAGAGGTAATTCGGCATGGAGTCGTTGGCAACGTACGCGTCCAGCCAGCCGTCGTTATCGAAATCGCACCAGACCACAGTGAAGCCGTAGGCCTTGTCCGTATCACGCACGCCTGCGTCCGCACTCACTTCGCGGAACCTTCCGCCTCCCTCGTTGTGATAGAGCAGGTCCGGGAGGCCGGAAAGCCCGCGAGGGCCGCAGGCGACAGGCACGCCTTGGTACAGGCAGTAGTTGTAGGTGCCAGGCGCGGGGATCGTAGCCCGGTTGAAGTCCACATATCGCGAGACGTAAAGGTCAAGCCGACCGTCGCGATCGTAATCAGCCCAGGCGCAGCCGGTACTCCAGTTGCCACCTTCGAGTCCGGCTTCGCGCGTGATGTTGGTGAAAGTTCCGTTGCCGTTGTTGCGAAACAGCGCGTTAGTGCCGAAATTGGTGATGAAAACGTCGGGATGGCCATCGTTGTCGAAATCGGCCACCGCTACGCCCATGCCCCAGGCTTCGTTGATGAGGCCAGACTTTTGCGTGACGTCAGTAAACGTGCCATCGCCATTGTTGCGGAACAAGCGGCTTGAGGCGCGCGGAAGGCGAGGGTTGTCAAGAATCTCGAAGCTGGAGCCATTCACCACGAAGACATCCAGCAGCCCGTCCCCGTTGTAGTCGAACAAGGCTACCCCGCTGCCGACAGTCTCAGCGAGATAGTTTTTTGTAGCCGATCCACAAATGTCCCTGAATGCAGCCAATCCTGAATGCTGCGCTATATCTGCGAACCACGCGGCCGGTGTCGCGGCAGGCAGAAGCACAGGCTGGCCAAGGAGCCCGTTTTTGAAGAGGGGAATGACAAACGAGAGGCTGCCGAGCGATGACTGCAGGAACCCGCGTCGACTCTTTCTTATATTGGGACCTGTTCTGACTTTCCGTCCCATAGTCTTCCAGGATAAATCATCCTCATCGAAGCAGGTCCTGGGGCTATGGGAGCAGCATGGCGAAGGAGGCCCGCGGTTGCCATTTACTAGGCTAGCATAAGCCGAAGAAGCTCTGGGAATGCCAGGGTCCCAAGCGCTTCTCCGTAGCCTGCCAGACTAGTGAAAAAAACGGGGGCGCGCCCAGCGCCCCCGTTCTGCTGTTTCAAATATCAAAAGTTCAACTTCAGCCCGAATTGGATCTCTCGCGGGTCGTTGGCTCCCGTAATCTGCCCGAAGTTGCCGGTGCCGAGCTGCGTGCTGACGCTGTTGAAGGACGGGTGGTTGAGGAAATTGAAGAACTCAGCCCGGAACTGGTAACGGAACCTTTCGGTGATCGGACCATTCTTGTAGAGGGCAAAGTCCCAATTGCGAGTGCCGGGTTTAGCGACTATGTTTCGTTGTGAGGTGCCGAAAGTTCCACGTGTTGCCTCGGTGAAGCAGGACGTCTTGAAAAACTGCTCCACCGTTCGCGGTCCGCTGTTCGGATCGCAACCTGAGACGAGGTTGGCCGTCTGCCCAAAGTCTGAGCCCACGCCGGCTTCATCACCGATGGCATTGGTAATGGTGGTGGGAAAGCCGCTCTGGAAGGCAAGAACGCCCGCCAGTTCCCAACCGCCCAGCACGGCTCCAGCCAAGTTGTTTTGCCCTTTGAAGAAGGGCAGGTCATAAACGTAATTGAAAATCAGGTTGTTCCGGAGGTCGAAATTCGATCGCCCGTAGTTATACGAAAGGTCGTAGGTGTTAACCGCATTCGCGTAAAGGTCTGAACCGTAATCGTAGGAGTGGGAGTAAGTATAAGCCACTCCGTACTGCAGACCCTTGGTCAGGCGCCGCTGCACGCTCACCTGCAAGGAATCGTATTTTGAGTTGGAGTCGTTCAGGCCCACGGTGGCACCGCCGATCCCGGAGTAGGGCGCGAGCGCGGGTATCGCCACGCCCGGGTTGGCGAATGTGGTCCCCACGCGCAACTGATTGAGGTCAGAATTCACCACCAGGTGGTTCGCGCGGGTGCCGACGTAGGCGACCTCCAGCAGCGTATTCTGCGGCAGCATGTGTTGAACAGACACATTCCAGGTGTAGACTCTGGGCACTTTGGCCAGGAGATCGCCGCCCGTGATGGGAATGGGCAGTTGCACGGTAGACGCGGAGCCGGTTGGATTGCACGTCCGGCCCGGACCCAGGCCGGGGCCTTGGCCGGGACAGTCCGCGCGTCCGTTGAGCGATTCGGCGGCGAGCTGGAAAGGAGAGTTGCCGCCCATGAGCGTTACATCACTCAGAGTGAAGTGATTGTAAAAGATGCCGGCTCCGGCGCGAATCGAAGTATTGCCGTTGCCCTTCGGATCCCACGCGAACCCGAGCCGCGGCTGCCAGTTATTGTAGTGCTTGGCAAAAATCTCGGGAGTCAGGCCCGGCTGCAAACCGTAATTGCGCAGTTGCTGGTTGATGCTGTCGTAGTTCGCCGAGGTCAACTCCTGGCCGAACACGGCAAAGTGGCCGATCGCATCCGTCGGTAGCTGCTGACAAGGAACCGAGATTCCGTTGTACGGGTTGCCACCCGTCACGAAGCCATTCACCGGGTCAACCGTCTGCTGGATTCCAGGCTGACGCGAGTAGGCGGTGGGGTTGAAGCTCGAGAAATTGCACCAGCGGCTGTGGTACGGCGGGAAGTAATCCCAACGCAAGCCGCCTTGCAGGGTGAAGTGGGGCGTGATCTTCCAACTATCCTGTCCAAAAACGCCCACTTGGCGGGCCACCCACGGGGTGTAATTCCGGAAGCCGAGCTCACTGTAAGAATCGAAGTTGCCCAGGATGGCGTCTGCAAGTGGCGCACCGGTGGTGGCAGGATTTGAAGTCGCGGCACCAAAGGTGAAAGTCCCGTTCAGATTGTTACCGATTCCTCCTGCTGAACCTGGAGTGACGCGGACCTGATCGTGATCGTCTTCGCCGTCCTGCTCCACCCAGAGTCCGACCTTACTGATGTGGTTGCCTTTGACGTTGGTCACGACGTCCTGGAAGGTAAATACCTTACCGATGCTTCCGGAAGGATACGGCAAGCCGCTGACGGTGTCGAACCCGCTGATGTTCACGGTGGGAATCTTGCCCGCGATGTCCTTGCTTTGGTCACCAAAGATGTACGGATAGTTGACGTTCAACGCCCCGCGGTTTAGGCCGGTTCCCAAATTCAGGTTGACGTGAACAATATCTTCACTCGATGCAAAAGTAAAGTCGTTCAAAAGCGTTGGGCTGAAGTTTGTGGTCAGGTCAGCCGTTGCTCCCCGCTCGGGAAACAGCGGGTTGATCTGCAGCAGTTGACTGCTGCCCGAGGTTCCCCAGGAAGGCAGAGCGTCCTGGGTGTAATGCCGCAAGGTGACTGCGAGGTGCGATTTGATGTGATCGAGGTCAGCGTCCACTTTGAGCGTCTCTTTACGCTCGTTCTGCGGGCTGGGAATCTGTTGGGAAAAGTTCGTTCCCACGCCGGACGTGGTCGGCATGGCGCTCAGGTCAAGCATCGCGGAGCCATTGGGACTCCACAGGCTCTGCGGGATGGTGTCATTGGGGAAAGGCTGACCTGCCACCAATCCATTGACACCGTTCAGATAGGCCGGGACCGTTGGGCAGGGAAGCTTCGCTGCGCAATACTCGCTGAAGTTACCCTGGCGAGCGAGCACTGTGGGCACGGTGGTGACATCGGTTGAAGAAGTGCGGATGCGTCCCCACTCCTGCGACCAAAAGAAGAACACCTTATCCTTGTGCGGAATGACGGGACCGCCGATGTTGTAACCGAAATTATTGAACTTGAGCTGGCTGACCGTGGACGAAAAAAAGTTACGCGAATCCAAGGCATCATTTCGCAGGAACTCGTAGCCGCCGCCATGGTACTGGCGCGTGCCGGACTTCACCTGCAGCAGAATCTGGCCCCCGGCGCCTCGGCTGTACTCCGGCATATAGCCGGAGGTGACGATGTTGATTTCGCCGATCGCATCAATACTCGGGGCCGCAACAATGGCGCCGTTGGCTCGTGTGCGGGTGGAGGGCGCGCCTTCAATCTGGATGTTGTTGGCGTCGCCGCGCTGCCCATTCACATTCGTGCACTGAGTGGCAAACAGGCTCATACCCTGAAAGCTGTTGAACGAGAACGTCTGCACCACTCCCGGTTGCAGGGCCAACAGGCTGGCGAAATTGCGTCCGTTCGCCGGGATCTCCTGGATCTGGGTGGGATCAATGACGCGAGAGATCTTGGCTTCCTCGGTTTGCACAGCCAGAGTCTGGGCCTGTACCTCGATGGTCTGGGTGACTTGGCCGACTTGCAGAGTACAGCCTGACTCCACTCTTCCCGCAGCATCCAACGGGATGCCCGTTTTGACGCAACGCTGGAAACCCTCTTTCTCAGCACTCACATCGTACGACCCGGGCACAAGATTGGAAAAAACGTAGTAACCGGAGTCGTTCGTGGTGGCGGTAGTGGATTGGCCGGTATTCGTGTTGGTGGCAGTGACCTTGACCCCGGGCATGACAGCCCCGGTATTGTCACTAATGATGCCACTGATGGTTCCCAACACCTGCGTTTGTGAAAAGCAGGGTACCCCGAAGAGCATCAGCAAACCGAGTGCAAGCAAAATCGAAGCTGACCTTACGCTTATGCGCATGAACCGCCTCCTGATCAGTAGCTTGCAACACCCGTAACGCAGTCTTCAAGAACTTCAATTAACAGACATTACTCCCTGTAATAACTAAAATCAAGTAGTTTATTGATACGTAAAAGCCGGCCACGTAGCTGTCGCGGACCTCTCGGCTCCACCATCGTAAGCGCAAAGCGTGCTGCTGCTTACCCCGGGATGGGCTGAAGCGACTGAACCGGTCGAAGTCGCCGGGTTCGTTTTTGACACCGCTGGGACGGCGCTACCGTCGATAAAATATACTCGCTGATTCTAAACAACTTACTTAACGAACCCACGCTTGAGCTTGGGTTCGTTTTAGGTTCGTTTAGGTTCGTTTTTTTTGAGCTTTTGTTGATTCTAAAACACTTCTTGGGTTCGTTTTTGCATTTTGGCCTACCCTCCGGGGGGGGTGCCCTGCCGCGGGCCTCGGCGGGGCACCTCGCTGGGGCTGCCCGATGTAAAGGTCCGAGCCCCCCCGGGGACGGCCTGAGGTACCGTCCATTGTTGTCAAGTTTAAGTGAGACGGTGGGTACAGGCGGGAATGGCAAGACAGAATAATTCGAGTCCCGTTTTCTTGAGGTTAAGCTGTGGATAATGAAGGAGAGCCGCGGCAGAACCGGATAGTGAGCAAAAAACTCACACTTCGCTCCGTGTCGCAGCAACTGAGCGGCCGGTGCCGGCTGGCATCGCCGGGCCGCCTCAGTACGAGGCGGACTCCCTAACCTTCTTCTGGGCCTCGATGCTTTGAGGGAAAGCCCTAAGGTACCGTTCGTAGGCGAGATGAACCAAGGCGGGTTGGTGTTGCGCGGCGTAAATTGCTGCGAGCTCCAGATACGGCTGTTCGGCAATCGGATCCAGGCGCAGTGCCTTTTCCAGGCACTGGACCGCCTTTTGATCATCATGCGCCGCCTTCCAGGCCAGCGCGGCGTGCACATAGTTTGAGGGATTCTCGGGCTCTGCCTGAATTGCGCGCTCGAACACCGACGCTGCGTCTTCTCCCGCGTTCTCCAAGCCTAACAACACCTGGCCGATTCCCGTGAGCACCGGGGGATCGTTGGGAAACTGTGGCCAAATCTCCATCAGATGCTTGGCACCCTGCGAGATCAGCGAAAACGTGTGGGTTCGTTCGCCCACCTCGACCTCCGCCAGTCCTAAATTGCGCTTTGCGAGCGCACCGGCCGGTTCGTGCCAGGCCACAAGTGATCGCGGCTCAGTGCTGCCGGACGACGACCCCGATTCGGCCGGAGGCCGCCTGGCAATGCGATGGTCAGTGAAAACGGTGTGCCCTCCGTCTGAAACCGGCCGCCGCGGCATGTGACACCCTACGCAATCAAGGTTCGGCTTGGGATGCGTTCGAAGGAGCGCCGCGCCATGACAGGAGAGGCAGCGCTCGCGAAAGAAGGTCTTCGGGTCCGCGGGCTGCAGGTGCGGGTCATGGCAAGTGCCGCACCAGAGTTTGCCGCCGCTCTTCCGCGCACAGGTGCTCAGGCCGAGCTGCTGCGCCTGACTGATTACGTGCAGCGCTGCGGGACGGGCGGGATCAAGCGAGTTCTCATCGACGTACACCGAGAAGACGTCTTCCAGGTTCTGGCCAGGATGAAAATTGCTGATCGTCATGCCCGGGTTGGAAATGCGAGCTTCCCCACTAAGATGGCACTGCTCGCACACGCTATCACGGGCCCGCTCGGGCAGGCGAGCCGGGTTGATGATCGAACCGGGCACGGGGTTCTGAAGGTGAGCCTCCGCGGGCCCGTGGCATCGCGCGCAAGTGATGGCTTCGGCGTCGAACGGGGGATCTTCGAAACGGTTGGAGGTGTGCGCAACAGGACGAGCCTGGCCGACATGACAGAAGAGGCAATCCGCCGTGACCGGCCGCAAGAAGTCCGGCGTCTCGTTATTCTCGTAGCCCGGCGCCATGTCCCAGCCGCGATGGGAATAGAAGCAGATGGGCGACTGAAACAGATGCCCCTGCAGGTCGATGAGGTACCCCACGGCGTGGGTTCCAGATCCTATGGCGTATGACGGCTGATAGTGGGCAGAGACTCCGTCGCGCTCCAGCGTCTGAACCATCTCCGGCCCAGCGGCAATCACCGAGAAGTGGCTGCCGGAAGCAGCATGAGTGAAACCTCCCGCGGGCTCCGGGCCGATGGGTCCGAGTGAGTGCGCCATCTGGGTGGCGGCGTAGCCCGCAGTCTCATTGGGGTGGCACTTTGCGCAAGCAAGGTTGCCTGCGGCCGTGTCGGCTGCCGCCGGACAGACCCATAAGCAAGCGAGCGCTAGCAACCAGGCAAGTTCGCTTCGGTGAGTCATTGAGAAGGGATGATTCCTCCCCTTGTAGAGAGGCGGCCCCGGTCACTCCGAGGCATGTGAATCCGGCCGGCCACGGCCTAAGGCCGCACCGTTGGGCCGCTATCCTGGGATGCCTCACGTTCCCGATCGAGCTCAACAAGTTCGCTGTCAGTGGCTTGAATTGAGGCGCTTTGCAGCCGCCGAAAGGCAACCAGAGCTTTCCTTTCACGCTGCTTGTCGCCAAGCTTGCGATAAAGCTTGGCCAGGCGATACTCCACTTGGCCGTCGTGGTCCTGGCCGGCGATTGCTACGAGATCCTCAATCGCCTTTTCCACCTGACCGCTCTCGGACTCGGCGTCCGCCAAATCGATGCGCGCCTTGATGCCCAGGCTGGTGTCGCCGATAGCCCTGCGCAGATGCTCAGCGGCCAGGTCATATCGCTGCTGCTGGAGGTAGGCGTCGCCCAGTTCGTATTCGGCCAGAGTTGAGCTGGGCGCCAGTTGCAAGGTGCGCTTCAGCTCAGCTTCGGCTCCCTCCCAGTCGCTGCTGGCCAATTGGACCGTAGCCAGTCCCAGGTGAAGGTCGGGCAACTCGGGCGCCATCTTGATGGCGGCCAGGTACTCCGCCTTGGCTCGCGGATAGTAATGCCGGCCGCTCCAATAGTGAGCCAGCATCTCGTGTACCCGAGCCGAGTCAGGGTTCAGGGAGGTGACCTTGTCAAGGCAGTCCTGGGCCAGCATGCCGTAGGCTTTGCTGATCCAGTAGGTTGCCCAACCGCTTGACGGATCAGACCGCAACACCTCTTGCGCATTGCGTAGGGCAGCATCCCAACGGCCTGTACGAAACTCGGCCTCGGCCAGTTTGAGCCTCTGCTGCAGGCTCAGCGCCTCTTTATTGGCAAGGCCCCGGCGCAAAGCCTCGTAGCAATTGTCCGAGAGCCAAACGCCTAACGTGTGTTGCGCTTCGCTGGAGCCATGCGCGCAGCCGGGTGTCGTCAGGCTTGCGGCGAGAGAAGGCAGGGTGTCTGCGCCGTCGAGCCATGCCTTCCAAAGCGCCCCGGCAGGCGAAGCAGCAAACGCCTCCGGCACGTTGATGGCGCCCCGCCTCCACGCGTCTCGCAGCGTGCCGGGCGGTTGCAGCTCAAGGAGGAGCTTGAGTTGGCGCGGTTGAGACTTGTTCAGGGCATCCAAGCTCGAAGCCACCTGGGCCCAGTCACCGCGCAGCGTGCCTGTCTCTGCCACACCAAGCTGCGCCTCGGGGCACTCCGGATTATGCGCGAGTTCCTGCCGAAAGTGGTCCTCTGCAGCCTTGGGGTATGCCAATTCGACGAGCGCAGCGCCAAGGTCAGCGTTCAGTTGTGGGTGAGCCGGACTCTGGTGCAGAAGTCGGAAAAGCGCGCGCGCCGCGGCCAAGTCATTGCCCTGATCCACCAAGCCCTCGGCGGCAAGCTGCTGACCCACGAGATCATCAGAATGCCTCTGCTGGTAGCTCTTGGCCACCTCCGTCGAGAGCTGTGCATAGGCGAGACCCAGCTTATACCAGGCGTCAGGCTGTGAAGGCGTGCGCTGCGTCTGCTGGTGGTAAAGCTTCGCAGCCTCTTCCATGCGGCCGTCCCGCGCCAGCGCGTCGCCCAAGGCCAGCCGCGCCGTGCCGCTGTCCGGATTGAGAGCCAAAGTCTTTCGCAAGGAGGCTTCGGCTTGAGCGAGCTGGCCCAGCTCCAAGCGGTCCAAGCCGTCTACCAGCCACGCCTGCGCCGGAGCCTGGACGGACGGGGAGCCGCCCGATGTCAAGGGCGTCACCGCGTTCAATGAGTCCTCATAACGGTGCAGCAGGAAATAGTCGGTGGCGAGGCGAGTTGTGACATCAATTCCGACAGTGGGGGAGAGATTCCGCAGATGGGGCCAAGAGAGGGCCTGCTGGTAAAGCTTGGCGGCCTCCTCGTACTGCCCGGCGTGCTCCGCGGTTGCCGCAGCGCTGAGCGCATCCTGAAGCTTTGACTCCTGGCCATGAAGTGGGATGCCAGCCAGATACAGGATCGCCACACCTGGAAAGATGATCCGCCACACGGCAGCTCGCCCGGCTTGGCTTGTCCATGCCGGCGACGGGATGCGCCGGCAGCGGGACATCGATCGATCAACGTACCTCATGATGATATGTTCGCTCAGTTGGGGCTTTGAAAGCTTGCGGAATAGCCCCGGTGCGCGCAGCATCAGCTCTTGAATCCTTGGCCTTCAACAATGGTGATGTACCGGTCGATGGGAACTCCCGTGAAACGTTCCACACGGCCGCTTGGCTGCGGCCATTTCACCTCCAGCCAGTCGATCTTCGTGCTGGCGCCCAGCCCCAAAACCTCGCGCGGATCGTGTGAGGAAAGATAGCTGCCACCGCCCACCTTCATCCGGCTCCGCTTCACTCCAGCCGCCTGCCAGGAGATGATGGCGCCGATCGCATCCGGGTTGGCTTTCTTACCCATGAGGCGCACCCCCAGCCAGTGATTGGCCGTGCCCACGTTATTGCGCAGAAGCAGCGGTGTGCCATTATTGACCGCGATCAGCACGTCCACAGCTCCGTCGTTGTTGAAATCTCCAATGGCCAGTCCGCGGGCCGCGAACACGCGGGTAAACACAGTTCCGCTGTGCGCGCTGACGTTCTCAAATCCCTTGCCGGTGTTTCTGAACAGCAGCATCGGTTCGCGATACTTCACGTCTGTATAGCGTTCCTCAATTCTGTCATCGGGGTGGCCATTGGCAAGGAAAAGGTCAAGGTTTCCATCGTTGTCGTAGTCGAAAAACTTCAGTCCCCAGCCGCTCATAAGCCGCGTGGTGCTGCCGATACCGAACGGTGTAGCCATGTCGTCGAACGTCTCGTCACGGTTATTGTGATAGAGCGAATACATCTCCTGGTCAACGTTGGTGACAAAAAGATCCATCCAGCCATCTTGATCGTAATCGGCCGAGTCAACGCCCATCCCGGAGCGGGCCTTTCCGTCGGCGCTGAAACCCACACCGGCTTCGAGCGCGATTTCCCCGAAGCGGCCTTTGCCCCGATTGGCAAACAGGAAGTTCTGCGTGGTGTCGTTGGCGACAAACAGATCCATCCACCCGTCGTTGTTAATGTCGGTGGCCACTACGCCCCAAGCCTTCCCGAGCGACTTGGCGATTCCGGAGGACCGGCTCACATCAGTGAAGGTGCCGTCTCCGTTGTTATGAAACAGCCAGCTTGGGGCGGGATCATACACCCGCGGGACGCAATAATAACGCTCGCCTGTAACGTGGTTGCCGCAGAATTTGTTCTTGCTCTTGTCATAGTTCACAAACCGGCAAACAAACAGATCGAGGCGGCCGTCGTTGTCGTAATCAAACCAGACGGCACTCGACGCCCAACCTGGGGCCGCCACTCCCGCGCGTTCGGTCACATCCGTGAAGGTACCGTCGCCGTTGTTGTGAAACAGGATGCTGCGACCGTACTGACTGAGGTAGACGTCGGGCCAGCCGTCGCCGTCGTAGTCTCCCACGGCTACACCCTGGCCGTAGCCGCCGCCCTTCAGTCCGGCCTTTTCGGTCACGTCAGAAAACGTGCCATCCCGATTGTTGCGGTAGAGAGCGTTGCGTAGCGGCGGGTTCGGATGGAAGAAGTCACACTGCCCGCTGTTGACGAGATAGACGTCCATCCAACCGTCGTTGTCGTAGTCGAGGAACGCGCAGCCTGCGCCGGTGGTTTCGGGCAGATACATCTCCGGCGAGCGGCCGTTGACGTGGCTCCAGGTGATGCCTGTGACGGCGGGAAGCATCTCTTCGAAGGCAGGTAATGAGCTGGCCGCAGCCGCCTCGTGCTGCCGAGCAGGCGCAACCGCTACAATGGCGCGGCGGGTTCCCAGTTGGCCGAAAAAACCGGCAACACTGAGCGCCGACAGAAACTGCCGGCGGGAAAGCGGTCGCTGACCTCGCCATTGCGCGCTAAAGCGATCTCCAAAATCCATAACGGGCGGCTCAGCCACGAGCGCTACCACGCGGCGGCGGTGCTGGAAGCGACGAGTGACGTATACGGGCGGAGCCGCTTGTTTTCACAAATCGCTTGCCTTCGGTGGGCCTGGCAGAGAGCGGGCGGCTCGGCGCCCCAGGCCAACTCTACCGAGTGTAGCGTGACTAACGGAGTGGACGCCACTTGAAGACACTAAAGCGGCGGTTCAATCTGTGACGGGTAGCTGTCTTGCGCCCGCATAAGGCGCCGCTGACTCGCCGCGACCGAAAGAACACGGTGGGTGCTCCTGTTGAACTTTGTTACTTTGGGTATGGGTGAATTGACCGTGATTGGCCAAGGGCCTATTCTGTGTGACCTGATCCTGACATGGCTGGGAGGCAGGGATTCGAACCCCGATACGCAGATCCAGAGTCTAATATCACCTGTTGATTCTGAAGCAAATCAACAACTTAGGTCGGCAAATCACGGCAGACTCCGGCAAAATCCGCAACGCTGCCGCAACAAGAAAAATACTGCTGGGCATCCAACTCTGCCAAACAGTTAAGTGCTCGAACCTTTGACCTCATGACTGCCAGCAAACCGCCCGTTTTCCAACCCTCGTCACCCGCCGATACGCTTCCGGCAGCACTTGGCGCTTCAGCAGTTGCGCGAGGTTGTAGGCGAGAACTCCGATGGCGAAGTAGAGCGCATTGGCCTCCAACTGTCCGCACGGCATCTGCTCCATCCCCAGATCGAGCTTCAACTCCTTGTGCCAGTTCTCACACTACCCGCGTTGATTGTGCTTCCCGATCACGGCGCTCGCCGCTTCCCCCCGGTTGGTAGTGCGGCATAAAGTGTGTAAAGGAGGCCAAGGAAAGGAGAGGCGGCTGAGAGCCCCTGAAGTGATATAAATCCTTTGACCGAGGAAGATAAATCACCGAGAGGACAACCGCCGTGTTGAATATTAGCACTGAACCGACGCGACCGAACGCCGAGGCCGAAACGGCGCCGCCGAAAAAGGCTTCTCTGAAACGGTACGTTTTGGAGAAGCTGCAGGCCTGGGTGAACAGTCTGCTGGAGGCCGAGCGCGACGAGTTTCTGGGGCGAGGGCGGCACCAGCCGTTAGATGAAAGGCACGACAACTATCGGAATGGCTACCGGCCGCGGAAGGTCAATCTGTTCGGGCTAGGGAAAGTGGAGTTGCGGGTGCCGCGGGACCGCAAAGGGGAATTCGAGTCGCAGTGGTTGCCGGAAGGGAAAGGCCAGGATGCGGAGCTCGAGGCTTTCTTAGCGGAGGCTTTTCTGGCGGGCTTATCCACGCGGGACTTGGCCCGGATCAGCGAGAAGCACCTGGGACAGAAGTTCGACTCCAAGCAGGTGTCGCGGATCGTGGCGCGCGCCAGTACGGAGCTGGAAGCCTGGCGGCAACGATCTCTGAAGGGCCAGCGCTATAAGTTTCTCTACCTCGATGGAGCCAACTTCCGAGTTCGGATTAACGGTCACGTCGGCGTGCAGAGCTTTTGTGCGGTGCTGGGGGTGGAGGCCCACAGCTATCAGGTTCCCGCCCAGTGGCGCTTTCAGGATGAAGGGTACAGCGGCGCCACGCTATGGCGGCCCGGGTTGGAAGCGGTGCGCGACTTGGCGGCCGCCGGGCAACTGCAAGCGCTTTTGGTCTACTCGCCGGATCGCCTCAGTCGGAAGTACGCCTATCAGGTACTGCTAGCCGAAGAGTTGTCCCGGGGCGGCGTGGAACTGGTCTTCTTGCAAGCACCCTCGGGGACCACGCCGGAAGACCAGCTCTTAGTACAGTTCCAGGGCATGATTGCCGAACGGGCGCAGATTGCCGAGCGCTCTCGCCGGGGCAAGCGTCACCGGGCTCGCCAGGGATCGATCAACGTGCTCTCGGGCGCTCCTTACGGTTACCGCTAGGTGCGGAAGAGCGACACTTCCGCCGCGTATTACGAGGTCCTCGAACCGGAGGCGGCGGTGGTGCGTCGGGTGTACGAGATGTACACGCAGCAAGGGCTAAGCATCAATACGATTGCCCGGCGGCTGAATGAGCAACTGATTCCGACCCGGACGGGGACGACGCGTTGGGAGCGCTCCACGGTTTGGGGGATGCTGCGCAACCCGGCCTATCGGGGCCGAGCCTGCTATGGGAAGACCGAACTCCGCCCGCGACAGCGCATCACGCGGGCCTTGCGGAAACGCGGGGGGCTGGCGAGCCGCGACAGCGCCAACCACGAGCGGCCCCGACCCGATTGGATCGAGATCGCGGTTCCGGCTTTGATCAGCGAAGAGATCTTTGCCCTGGCGCAAGAGCAGTTGGAGCAAAACAAACGTTACTCTCCCCGGCGCACGATCGAACCCTCCTTGTTGCAGGGCATGCTGGTTTGTGAGCGTTGCGGCTACGCCCTTTATCGGACTTCCACGCGCACCCCGGCGCGCAAGCTTTCTTACTACCGATGCTTGGGATCGGATGCCTATCGCCATCTGCGGGGTGCGGTTTGCGATAACCCGCCCGTCCGTCAGGATCACCTGGATGCCGTGGTCTGGAAGGAACTCGTGCGGCTCTTGGAGGACCCGAACGTGATCCAGGAGGAACTGAACCGCCGGGTGGAAGCGGCCCGGAAGACCGATCCGCGGAAGCAGCGCCAGGAGTCCTTACACCGCGAACAGGCCCGGCTGGAGAAGAGCATGGATCGCCTGCTGAACGCCTACCAGGAAGGTTTGGTGAGTCTGGGACAGCTGCGCTGCCGGATGCCGGAACTCCGCAAGCAACAGCAGGCGGTTCAAACCGAATTGCAATCGCTGGAAACGATGGCCACTGACCCCGTACAGTGCCTTCAGCTGGTCGAAGCACTCGGTGATTTCCGCAGCCGATTACAGATGAGGGCAGATATGCTGGAGATAGTTGAGCGCCAGAAAATCCTGCGTTTGCTGGTGAAGGAGATCCTGGTGGGGAAGGAGACGCTTACGATCCGTCATTCGATCCGTGTCCCCGCCGGCGGCCCCGATCCGAGCGGAATGCCCCGTCCACCGCACGCAGCGCCGCAGCCGCCGACGCCCCAACACGGCCCACATTATCTCTTGCGTTCAGACAGTATACACTCCGCTCTGGGGTACCTGGCGCCGGTCAGCTTCGAAGCTCACTTCGCCACTCAACCACAAGCTCAACCACCAAAGGAGGCCGCTGCGCGGCAGCTTCCTCAATGAGTTTTCTGAGGCATGGGGAAATCTATCCATTCGATGAGGGCGCAGTCTCTCACGGCCACGCCCTCGCTCATCGAACGGATGAGTTTCCGGTCGGCTATTCCTTGGCGGGTCGCTCTCCAGCATTGCCTGCCTCCGCTTCACCGATCCGCACCAGCATGCTATGGTCTAATTCAAAGGCCAAGGCCTTTGCAGCGAATGGTAGCCTGTCCCTAATTTCGCTGTCTCACCCCAAGGGTGCAGTCCCCGGCTTTGAACCGGGATATATCAGGCCAAATAACTGCCCTCACCGACCAATGGGCTCGAGTCGCCGCCGCCGAGCGGAAGACGCAATTCGAGATTCGTGCTCGAGGCCGCACTCATCGGGCCAGACGAGCGCTTCAAAAGCGAGCGGCAGGGGTTGAGCACGGTTCGGATCCTCATACCATACGACCGCTCTTGGCTGAATTACTTGGTCCTGATCGAGGTTCAGAAGCTTCCAGGATATGACTCGCTGGAGACGACAAACTGCCTCGATGACGGTGTCACCGGGGGCAAACCGATTCCATAGACAAACGAAACCACTGACAGGGTCGACGTTTGGGTGAAACACCGGTACTGCTAGCCTAGCCTCGAGCGGAACCGAAGGAAAGAATCGCGGAAACGAAATCTTAGCTTCGTGGGAGTACACCAGAATCTCGCGGCCGTTCTGGCTGACGATCCCGCCCGTCCTAAGTAGAACCAGTAGAAAGGCATCCACCTCGGGAGAAGAATTTCGGTTCACTGCTTGCAAAATGGATGGATTGCTTCTCTGAAGGTGCAGCAGAAGATCCCACTCATTGCCGACGCGGCGCGATTGTAGTCCCATTCCTTTAGTCTGTAGTTCCTATCACCCGATTATCGACCTTGTGGAAACGCGCAGGACGTCATTCGGGTGAACACCCTGTTCGGGGAGCGCACAATTCAGGTCGAGTAGGTCGCCGCTCCAAGAGACCTGCGGCTCCCCTTCCCCTTTCAGCACGCGTCCGTGATCAAGTCGCAGCTCTAGCAAGATATCATTCAGCACGCCCGCCAGGGTTTCCTGTTCGTCGATCTCGACATTCCCCCGGTGTTCCCCCGCGGTTGTATCAAAATACATCTGATATTTGGGCATGCTGGTCTCCCGTGCTACAGATTTGTAGCGCTGGCGCCGTCAGTAGGGCATTCGTAAGCCCCGTACCGCCAGGCACCAGCGCCCACTGCGCCCCTGCGGACTGCTGCTGGGGTTTTCCCGCTATTGAAGCCCCGCGTGAAGTTTCCTAAGTTGGGGCGGCAAGTCGGCGACTAACCAGCCGCAGGAAGTGCAGCGCCCATTGGCGTGGTCCCAGCACCCTTGACACTGCGCCCGCCCGCACCGCCCGCAGGCACGGAGCTGGGCTTCAGCCGCCGGCGTCAGGCAGAGGCGACACCTGCCAGACTTGACGGGCAAGCCGAATTGGCCTTCCCACCAGCGGGCGTCGGGGCCGAAGATCGGTACCTTGTTCTGCTCACATAACCGACAACGGTAACCCTGAAAGCTCCAGCACCGCTCGCAAACCCGCAAACCGCACCGCGGGCAGCCGAACGAGCCACCCGGGCCGATACGGCGCCGACAAAGATGGCAACGTTTCGAGCTAACCATCTGCCCAAGAAGCAAAAGCTCCGCCGTGGTTGACGCGGCTAAAGGCGCGAGCCAGAGCATCCAGGAGGCTCTTTCCGGATCGCCAACGTAACATACCAGGACGCCCAGCAGGCTAGCAGCGCTGACGAGAGCAACAGAAAACCACCAGCTCCGAAACCGCACCCCGAGAAGCCCCGACAGCACCAGCGAGAAAGCCCCGATTCCCACGGCGCAAGACAAAGCCGCGAACGGGTGGATCAACGCCCCCCCAAGCTGAACCAGGGCCAATAAGAAAACGCAGCTCAGAACTGCCGCCAAGCTACGCATCAATCTGCTCGACCACCCAGCCGAATAGTATGGAGATGGCGCTCCGGCAAGCCGAGGCCGCTAAGGGTGCATTCGGCCCAAGGGCTGTCTCGGGCCACCGCCCGGATCACCTCCTCCCCCACCAGGCCCCGGTGCCCGCACCTCGGACACACACCGAACCTCCGGAACCAGGTTAGGCGCCGCAGGGGCTCCCAGATGAGCCCGCAGCGCCCACAACGCGCGCGAGCGCAGATAGGCCAGTCCAGAACCAAAGCCGCCGGGCACGAGCCGCCTTCATTAGCTGAATCCAATAACTCAGCGACAGTTGTCCGAGCCGCAGGCTTAGGGGCAGCGACTGCGTGGATGCGCTTTTCGTGAAATGGGCAGGTCTTGCTACGGTGGACACGCAGTACCCCCAACCTGGGAACTGGGTCCAGCGAAACCTCGACTGCACTTGCCCCAGCGCGGGTGTCGGGAGGATCCAAGAGTCTACGCAATCCGAAGTCTGCCTGTAACGCACCCACCAGGGCAGCCATAGTTGGCGTGCTGGAATAGCTCTGATCGTCGGAAGGGTCCAGAGAGGGCCAGCAAGACCGGACTGACGACTCTCCTAGCGTCAACAAATCGCGTCGTCGCTGGTCGCTGAGCAGACAGCAGTAGCAAGCACTGCCTGCTCCTGGAAAATAGGTCACCCTGCCTTGCGAAGAGTCGTACCCATCCAACCCTGCATCGCATACGGCGCGGTTCAGCCTGGTTGCGATGAAAGCGATCTCAAGTCTGGCCAAATCAGTATCGACACAACTGAAAATTATATCGACCTGAGCAACATCCTGGAATCCGACGTCGGCAATCTCAGAGTCGATACCTGTGCTTTGCGTATCCGGGAATAGCCGACGCGCCGCTTCCGTGATAGCAAGAGCCTTGCTTCGACCTATCGCCTCCGGAACTCGGAAAAAGACTGACCGTGTCAGATTGCTAGCTTCAACCGTATCCGGATCCACCACAGTCATCCGCCCGATGCCGAGCAAGCCCAGGGCTTTTACTACTTCGTTTCCGAGAGCACCGGCACCCACAACAAGGGCGGACAACCCCCGAAGCCAACTCCGCGGAAATTTAGTCCTCTCCAGCCTGGAATACTCCGTAAGGCCGACAATCGATTCGCTGGGCATTTTGTGACGGGTGTTAGTCTAGACGAAATAAATTAGTTTGACAATCGCCATTGGCTTCCGTTAAAATGCGCAGCCAGCCTGGAAGAGGAACAGGTAGAAAGACACTCGCATACTTTGAATTCAACGGAGCCGAAAAATGGGCCTGTACCAGACGCTCTACTTCATGAGCTTGGTAGGAGGTATCGCGGGCCTACTCTCATGGACCGTGGCTTCGCTGATTAGTGTCGCTGTCTCCGCACAAGATTCGCAGTGGATTTCGGATGTGATTGCGGGAGCCGTACTGGGCGGTTTCATTGGTGGAATGGGCGTCGGGTTTGACGACCGTTGGTCAGGAAACCGGGTGACGGCACGGCGCGTCTTGTCGGCGACGGCGGTGGGCATGCTGGCGGGCGCGGTGGCAGGCTTACTTGTTCTCGCCCTCGCCAGGAGCCTGGGTGAGCATGTGCCAGGCATGACTCGGGTGCTGGCGTGGATGCTCGCGGGATCTTTCATCGGCCTGAGCGTGGGCCTGCACGCATTGAAATTAAGTGTGTCGAGGGTGACGCACGCCTTTGCAGGTGGCCTGCTCGGAGGATGCTTGGGAGGCCTGCTATTCCACGAACTTGGCGCGCTGGTACCGAATGTGTCGCAGATCCTAGCATTCAGCCTTACCGGTGTTGGAATTTGCTCCGGCGTTACGCTGGCGCCCGTTGTGTTGCGTGAGGGATCCTTGGTTTTTGTCAGTAGCGGCGATGCGCGCGCACAAGTAAAGTTTGGGCGATCGGGGAAGGAGTGGGAATTGCGGCCGGGCTACTCTTATCTCATTGGAAGCCAATCCGCTCAAATCGGCCGGCGGGAAACGGAGATCATCATTCCAGACTCCGCGATCGCTTCTCGACACGCTCTGCTTTTTGAGAGGGATGGCCGATTCTATGTCATGCGCCACCCCGAAGCTCCGGTGGAAGGTTATGTGTTGAAGGTCGGGCCACAGACAGTCGAGAAGAGGTGGGAATTACGTCACTCTGACGACATTCTCGTCGGTCGCACCGCCCTCGAATTTGTGGTGAGAACAAAGAGCGAGGCTGAATAGCGGCACGAAATCGCGCGATTGGCTGAGATTGAGCGCCATGAAAACCTCCGCCTCCAGAATCAGGACAGACTTAGTCGATGCCCTTCGGCGCACGTTACCCTTAGCACTGATCTTTAGTCTGGGGGTCGCAACAGCGCATGCACAAAGGATAGCCCTGCCCGACCAGCGCTTACAGATGCTCGATTGCTGGCCGTCATCCTACTATGTGTCGTGTTTCCGGCTGAAGTTGAATGCCGAAAACGTTCCATTGCAAGATGACTTAGTGCGCAGCCTAACAGTGCATATAGATGACAAGGAGATAACTCCATTTTACGCTAGTGTGAGCGGGGCGGAGACTAGGGCCAGGACGGCGCTCATCCTGGTCGATGTCAGCGGAAGCATGAATTACGGTCTCTCTTCGACGCTGACTCGCTTTCAGGCTGCGAAGGCCGCAGTGAAGGAGTTCCTTAAGACTTTCGTGGATGGAAAGGATCGGGTGGCGATTGTCCCGTTCGAGAGCCACGGGGTGAAAGACAAGATCAGCAGCGCCCAGTTCTTCACAACGCAAGCTAGAGCCATGGAGGAAGCCGACGGCTTAAAAGAGCCGAAACACTGCAAGGAGGGTAAAGATTGCCCCAATACTGCCCTTTACTCTGCGGTTGACTTGGGGCTGGCGGCTTTGTTAGAGCAGCGGACGCTTGCCGCGTCCGATTCAGCCCTTCTCTTGGTGGTGCTCACCGACGGCTATAACGACGTCGATCCTAAACGCGGAGACGAATCCGGCCTTATTGAGGGCACGGAAGTCCCCACCACGCTGGTCAATAAGATCCGTGACGCAGTTCGCAACTACAATGTTCGCGTAATCAGCCTGGGTGTCGGCAAGCCAAGCGAGGTCGATCTAGCCGCGCTACGCCAACTCAGTTCAGAGAAACCTGTCCCGTGTCAGGACCCTGAATGCCTGAAAGATTTTTTTGCGCAGGCGGGTGCGGGTCGAATCACCCCGATTGTGGCCGCCTTCGATTCTCCGTGGGGAGAGCGGGTGTCTGCGGCAACCAGAACTGCCCGCGTGAGGGTGCTCCTTCGCTCCGCAAGGAATGAAACGTTGGATACTGGAGAGGCGTTGTTGCTGTGGTCCGCTCCCGAGATCGGCCTCCCGCTCTTTGAGGCCAAGTGCATTCCGGCGGAGCATAGCGCTCTCCTGAAACAGAGTCCAGATCCTCCTTCACTCTTGAGTTTGCTGGACCCGGTGCTGGTTTTTGTGGGTTTTGGCGTGGCGTTGCTAGTGTTGTGGTATGGCCTTCCCAGACTAATCTGGGGAGACCGAACAATCGTCGAATTGCAGCTAGCTGAGGCTGGTAGACGCTGGGGGGGTGCACCGACGCCTCCACCTAAGGCTGAGATGATAAGCCGCAATGCGACTCCAGCCACCGGAGTGCCAACCCAGAGCCCCCAGCGGACATCGGTCGAGGGGACCCAGGCACAACTGATTCACGAAACCGGAACGCGCACACGCCTCGAGAAGGTTCAGCGTGCCGAGGATAACCTTAAGAGGTAGATTCGAACGAGAGGGTTCAAGTCAACGCCGAGAGGAGCACTAAGATGCCAGTCGTCAATGTGATTCGACAAGGGGTCACTTCTTCAGTCCGGAAAGTCCCGACCGCAACTTGCGCCACCGTCATGCCCATGACCCTAGACAGGGTAGGCAAGGAGGCGGGGTCAGACGAGGAGCAGCCCGTGTTTGTTCAATCCGTCCAGGAGGCTTTCGGAGCATTCAAGCCTGAGCTGGACTTCCGGGGAACAGCCGGCAAAGAAGAAGCCGAGTTTCGGGCAAAATTCCGCTTTCAGACCATTCATGATTTCGAACCAGGGAACCTGCAGAAGCGGCAAGAAGTCAAGACCAAGACTAATGCGGACGAGGAGCGAGTAGAGTTCCTTCCCAACGATCTTGCGGACCTGAAATCGAATATTGATCTCCTCTACCGGCTCAAGGAGCGCTGGAAGCTGCCCGCCGTCAGGCGAGCATGGAGCAAACCTGAACAGCGCGACAAGATGATTGAGGCATTCGGGCAACTGCGAGCAGAAGTGGAACGGCTCGCGAAAGGGGGTAACCAATAATGCCAGAAGAAGCAGTAACACAACTCAGGAGCACTGCAGACATCCTAGGCGAGAATCCTGCGAAGGAGGTCCTACAGGAGATTTTTGCGGACTTACACCCAGGGCTGACCGATACGAGGCGGGGTTTGGCAGAGATTTTCACGCCACAATCGGCCAAGGAGTTTCTCGACCAGCTGACGGACTTGGAAAGCGTCCTCAAACCCGACGATTCCTACGAGGCGACACTCGATAAGGTTCAAGCGCAGATTGACACGGCGGAGGCGATGCGCGATCAACTTCTCGGTCAGATCTTCGAGCAGATTCGGCCGATCGAAGCCTCCTACCGGCAGATTATGCTCTTTTTCGAGAATTGCAAAGTGGCAGAGGCAAAACAGCAGAAGCCCGGTGAACTATGGGTACTCAATGCTGACGCAAGTGCAATTAAGGATGTGAAATCGAGCACGACCGTGACGGCAATTAACAACTTTTGTCAGAAGCGTAACGACACTTTTAATTTTCGGATGGCAATTTGCAACCTGGCTATACCAGGATATTTCAAGCAATCGGTGAGGGAGAAATTTGAGGACACGGCTAAGAGGTGGGGAATGCTGCTCATCACCGACACTGACGATGAAGAATCCTTCAAGAATATCGAACGCGGCTTCCAGCCGAACGGGAAGTATCAATTCATGAAGCGACCGGAGGATCGAGCAGCGGCTTCGGTGGTCGCAGCTGGCTACCTGGAGCTTCGCCCAGCGCATTGGTTCGAGAGAGGCGAGAACGGAAAGGGCCTCTACGGACCGGCTTCAGTAGCCTTCGCAGGGGCCTTGGCCCGGACAGATGAGTCCGTAGGACTAGCTCAGGGCCCCATCGGATCCAAGTTTGGCCAAATCATGGGTGTTGAAAAGTCTCGCATAGAACTGCTGGTAAGCGAGGCTTCCCAACTCGGTATGGAGCGTCAGCTTGTTCCCGTCATCCGCGACGCGAACGGCCACCTTTGCTTCTTCGGTTGCCGGACTCTTGCCGAGGACCCTGGCGTGCTGAAGTTCTTCACTTCCTACCGCGTCTTGAGCTATCTTGAGCGGCGCTGCGCAAATCACTTGCTCTCTAAAGCCGGGGAGTTGCTAACGCGGAACTTTATGGATGAGGGCATAGATATGCCCATCAGGCAAATGCTCGAGGAGGAGAAGGAAAAGGGAACGATTATCGACTATAGCCTTGATGTCGACAAGAGCTCGACCAACCGAATGCAGGGTATTTGCGACATTCGCTTGGAGGTAGTGCCGACCGGTCCCGGGGAGACATTTGTGCTTAAGCTTGACGTGCCAAAGACTCTCTTCAGGCCTGAAAAAAACTGAAGAGCCTCCAGCCGACACATGAAGCCCAGGGGCTGGGGGATGACGCCCAACTGAAGATAGGGCGGGGGGCGACTGCTGGCGTGCCAGTGCTCGTGAGCGCCGAGCTTCGACGTCTGGCTCACCGCAGGGCCGGTTTTGCTCTCGGGGGATCCGTCGCGCGGGTCCAGGCTGCGGTTGGCGAGCCTTCGAAACGAGAAGAGGTAGGTACGGGCTCTCCTGTTGACGTTACGGAGCCCATCGGACGAATGGGCCGCCTCATGGAACAGTTTGACTGGGTGCGCGAACGCTGCTCCCAGCTGCTGAAGCCACTGATATCACGGTTCAGAAAATCTAAGGATAAGGAGGATCACTGAAATGCCACTTTTTCGTAGCACAGTAACCATCGATGGGACCGCATTCGACGCGGTTTCGTGCACTGTGTCCGTCAGCACGTTGACGGATAACAAAGGTATGCCCGAAATGGGCAGCATGACCACGGCGATCAGAGTTCTGGCAGACTTTCACGACGAAAACAACCTGCCTAACTCTGCGCTCACCAAGCTCTTCGGCCTCGCCAACGTCGTCACGCGCGACAAGATCAAGCCCATCAAGATCGAGTTTTGGAAGGACGAAAGCAAGAAGGACGCCTTGTGCAGCTATAAGTTCAAAGGTTGGATCAGCCGTTTCGAAACTACAAACCCCATGGCGGCCACTTCACCGGGCACTTCAGGGGCTGATACTTCGCCACACTCGACGATCAACCACCTTTTGGTACTCGATCTTCAGCCAGCAATGAACCAGCAGAATTTCACGGAACTGACGATGGGGAACTAAGAGCGCTCTATGTCTTACATAGCATTTCCGCTTCGGCTCGAAGGAAGCGCTCGCCAACCCGAACCGGACGGGTTGGTTCGTCACGGCGGCTTGCTTCGCTGCCAGAGGGTGGAGGCCATTGATCAGTTGTTGGAGATCATGGCCAACACCCCGGCTGGTTCCTGGGCTGGAGATAATTGTTTTGGCTTCCCCTTTTTCATGGGTCTGTCTCTTTCAAAGCAGACGTTTTCGCAAGCCGCTCTACGCACTCTAAATGCTGCTTTGGAGGAATTGGGGATAACTGACTTCCGGTTGGATTCGGTGGTGAGGGAGCCCGCCCAGAAGTTCGGAGAGATTCGTTACAGCATCGGTTTGTGCTCAACGTTAGATGGCGAGATTCACAGGGTCGAGGTGCCGCGCCAAGAAACAAATGCCCATCAATCGACCAACAGCAAGTCTGATCGACAAGAAGTTGCGGGATGACTTCCGCCACCGCATGAAGGAAAGCGGGGTGTTGGTCCAGGCGGAGGACCCCGTGCTGACAATTCTGTTCGGGACTTTCGCTGCACAACTCGAAACGCTGTACGAAGAAGCTGAGACCACCATCCGTTACGCGCTGCTGGACGATTTGATAGCGGCGCTGGGGATTGAAGGCAGAAAGGCCCGGCCGGCGCAAATGGTGCTGCGTTTCGCGCTCGAGAGGGGGTCTCAGGTGCTTGAAGGCGGTACAGCGCTCACGGTGGAAACAAAGTCCCGTGATAAGCTGACCTTCACTACGGACTCTACGGTCATGGTCTCTAGCGCAAGAATTGCCCTGGCTGCTGCTTACCAGGAGGGCAGACTTCAACTGGTGCAGGGTGTGGATATGCCCCAACGGATCGCCGACGCTCGCCCCGGCACTGCGCCGGAGCCAGCGGAACTGGGGAAGAATCCTGCCATTTTTGTTGCCATCGAAAACCTGCCCCCCACTCACCTCAGTCAACACGCCTTTTTCTTCGAGTTCAGCTTTGACGCTCAGGCCCTCAAGAGAGCCTTGCTGACGGAGACATGGTGTTTGGCAGGCCCCGCAGGAGACTTTGGCGCGAGGGGTATCCTGAGACCCTTCGGAGTCAACGCGGGCGTGCGAGCGCTGAACTGGCTCCTGAACGAGAACGTCGCCGGCCAAGAGCCGTTGAAGAAGGGCGTGGAGCTCCCGACTCTCCCGGCAGGGTTCTATGCCGGCCGCACATTCGTCTTCCCGGTGGTTGACGAGTCCCGCTGTTTCCTTTGCAGTAGGCCCAGAGGGCTGGAACGCGCCTTGGACCGGATCTTCGGTCCAGCCGCAAACCAACTCTTCCGGGAAGAGCGGGCTTGGCTGAAGATTTCCCTCCCCAACCACATTCCTAATCTCAGTGCGGGTCTCATTCGTATTACGCTCCACTCGATGAGCGCGTCGAATGTCGAGTGCCTTAACGAAACGGTTCGCTTCGCCAAGCACGGAATGGCAATTCCGGGAGAGACGCTCCCGGACTTTGGGGCCGCTTCGTTTTCTCTAGTCGGCGAGAAGGGCCCGGCGCGCTACCTCGTGGCGCCGTTATCAGTATTTGGCGAGACCGGTTCAGTCTATCTTTCAGAGCTCCAACCGAGCGAGGATCCCGGTGTCGGACGATACAGGATTCGAAACGGCCAGGTCCAGGTGAAGCCCACACAGCGCGCCGGCAAGGTCGCCGATCAGTCCGTTGTCCTCCGCTTGTGGGTTACGCGCGGCAGGGCAGGAAACCAGGTGGAGCCGGGTAAGCTACAGGCGACGCTGTCCCGGAGTGGCTTTCCCGCGCTGAAGGTGAGCAACCTGACGGGAGCAGAAGGAGGGACCAACGGTGAAGGTCTTCAGGAGGCGCGCATGCGATTCGCGGAAGCCCTCCTCTCAAGGGATCGCATTGTGACGCGAACTGATCTCTTGGTGGCCGCCCGAGCTTTCGACCGGCGCATCACGGAAGCCTCAGTGTCATCGAAAGTGCAGCGGACTCCACGAGGCCTACGGCGGGTCAACCTCGTCAGCCTTTTGCTCGACGGCGAGAGCTTTCATGATGTGGAAGAGGAACTGCGAGTGCTGAAGGAGGAGCTTTCAACCCACTTGCGGGAGCGTTTCGTCTACGATACAGAACTCGAAGTCGAAGCGCGAATCAAATGAACGAAGAAAGTCAGCCAACGATCCCAGACTTCGTTACCGCCACCCATGGTTTTAGGCATACGCGGGATTCCGCCCTAAGATCCCTAGACGCTCTGGGCGTTGATTCCGATCGGATTACCGTAAGGATGTCAGGCCAAGGCCGAAGTGGATACGTCGTTGACGCTAAAGCTCGAGACAGCCAGAGCAACCTCCGACCGCTGGTGAGGAATACGAACAGGCAACTCAGGCCGGATGAAAACCTTGTTCTTACTGTGGAGGGCTCCGGCTTCTTCCACGCTTTACCCTTTGGCATGTGGGATCAAGGTAGTCCGGGGAACCCCGGAACCCGGGAGATCGTTGAACCTTTTGACGATCCGTTGCAGAAAGCTGGCTATTGGGTGCGGCAGGGGGGGAGACTTTTCGATGTTCACCCTGAAAACCCTAAAGCATGTGAGCGCTGGATTGAACTGTTCGGGCTGAATCCGAAAGAATGGCCCTCGGAGAAATGGTATCCGCTGGCACTTCTGTTACCAGGCCTAGCAAGGCTTGCCGGAACAGAGCTCGGGGTGAGGTATGCGCTTCGCACTATGCTCGAACTGCCGCTAAGGGAAATCTGGAGAAGCGTGGTCTTCACCAAGATGGATGACCCTGACCGCACGGCTCTCGGAGAAAGGTCGAGCCGACTAGGGGTCGACGCTATCGTTGGCGATCGGCTCGAAGATCTAGCGGAACTAACACTCGTGATCGGCCCCGTAACACTCGATACGTATTTCTGCTTTCAGGACGCCTCTGAGCATCGCATCCTGTGCAACGTGCTCGATCTGTGTGTGGCAAACCGTCAGAGGTACGGCTTCCGCTGGATCGTTCTCAACCCGGAGTGTGCCCCGAGGCTGGGGCATGAAAGGCAAAACGCTCGACTGGGCCTAAACTCGTACTTCGGCAAAAAGGAACCTTTTGAAGCAACGGAGGACGATGGTGAGCGCGAGGTAAACCAGCCCAATCTGGGCACCTTGATGGGGGAAACCCAATGAGCGTGGACGACATCAAGTTGAGCTCCGTCAATTGGCAACACGGAATGCTGCTCGCACCCGATCATCTCCTCCGCCAGGAGCGTTACTTCGATTCTGCGCTAATGTGGGTTCTGCGCTACGCGACTCACGCTTACGGCCTAGTGGGCGGTGGTCCGCGCCTGCTGGAGAACGAGCGGGGAACCGAGCGGCACGATCCCAGCGTGATGGTTGTGCAGGATGACGACGCCCTCAGCGTTTCGGTCACAAGGTGCCGAGGTCTAACGCCGATGGGATGCATCATCGACGTGGATGCCGACCACGCGCTCCATCGGCGCCTGCCGATGAGCGAGATGGAAGGTGCGGTCCAGCCTGTCGTTTATGTTGTGTACGAACCGCACCTGAAGAAGCCGACGGAGGGTCCTGCGGATGAGTTTAATCCCCAGATGCTCACGGAACGCTCAGCCAGCTACGACCTCCGCCTCGGAATCACAGCCGACAAGGCTCCTTATAGCCTTGCAGTGGCTCGATTGAGAAAAAAAACGCAGGATTCCGGGTTCGAGAAAGATCCGGCCTTTATACCGTCCTGCACGTCCATGGTGAGTTACAGCCCGCTCACAGCGGTCTGGCAAAGGCTGGTCAATGACGCAAGCTCGCTTGGCAAGCGCTATACCGACCTCTACCGTGCCATGCAGGAATCTCTCAGCGTGTTTAAGGAACGGGGGGTGGAAGGTGAGCGCGACGCCGAAATGATGAGTTTCGTTGGCCGCTTAGTCGCAGCCCTTCAGGATTGCACCTATGAGATGTTGGATCCTGTGCAGACTCCTCAGCGATTCTTCGGCACGCTTCAGCGCTTCTTTCACAACGCGGCAGTATTCTTGGATATCAGCCCCGCTGCCCATGAATACTTCAGCTCGCTCAAGGCCTCTGGTGAAACCGATTTCATTCCACCGCTCGAGCGGCAGAAAGCAATTCTAAGAACCGCGCGCGGGTGGAACGTGAGCGAAGATCTCGCGGTTGAAGCTCGCCTCGCTACGCAATCCCTCGACGCCTTAACTCACTTGGAGCGTACGCTTGAAGGCAAGTACATTGATTTTCGGTTCAGTCCGACGCTCGAAACGATGAACTTCTTCTACGACCGTGGCGGCAACAAGGAGTTTTACAAGGCGGCCGCGAAATATGCACTACCCAAAGGTACGGAAGACGAATGGATCTTCACATTCAGTCAGCTGCACTTGGAGGGGCGCCAAAACTACCGCCTTGTTCTTCTGGGCCAGGAGGGTGCGACCTTAGAAAAAGGTGAGAAGATCTACGTCACAATCCACTTGAACGTGGTCGCCGGCTACAGGCGGCAACCCCTCGAGCTGTCATGTGAGTCCAGGTCACCTGAACAACGTAACTTTGAGTTTGATTTTCCGGCTCCGCCCGAGGTTCCTGCGATCTCGGACGCCCAAGCTCACGTTCCGGCGCGCTACGCCGTTCGGGGTGCGATGTTGTTCGTGCGGCAGCGCTTCTCTGGTGTTCTGCAGCCTGAGTTGCGCGGTGTTTCCCTTCCAGGAGAGAGGTCTAGGGAAGACGTGAGTCGACGGCCCGCCCCTTCCACAACCCAGCGACCCCCGGTTTCCGCACAACCGCGGCCGGCCCCGCCACCAAGTGATAAGACGACTTTCGCCAGACGGCCGGACCGCAATCGGAACCCCTCACCAGGGCCGCCGCGAGACCGCCCGTCGGATACCGTGCCTCGGTCGCCATGGGATACGCAGAAACGGCCTCGCGAGACCGTCGAGCCTCAACGTCGGAAGCGGTTTGATGATTGAGCTAGCATGAAAATCAATCTAGATAAGCTTTCGAACGAATTGGAGGACGCACTGGAGAGGGCGCGACTGTTGGCGGAGAGCCGCCGACAGGCACTCATCACGCCCTTCCACATGTTGTTCGTCCTGCTCGACAAAGATTCCGCCTTGGCGGCGACTCTGGCCCGCGCGGGCGTGGCGTGTGACAGTCTCTTAGACATGCTGGCCGCCAAGCTTAACAACCTCGACGGTGCTCAGAAGCTCGAAGAGGGCAAGCGACCGGTTGCTTCCCGGTCCTTGCGTGAGCTCATCGAGAAATCCTTCGAAAAGATGGAAGAACGACACGCGGAGACAGCCGAAGCGGTCGACTTTCTGCTGGCGGCTACCGAGTTCAGCGAGGCTCAACTAATACAGGAGCTGCGCGGCGCGGGCATTACCGCGAAGACCGTGGCAAGTGCCGTCGAGACGCGCGCTGCTACGAGCCAAACGCTTGGGGACAGGAAAGCTGGTACCGACCCACCCGCGAGCACGAGGCTGCTGGAACGGTTCGGCCGCGACCTCACAGCTTCCGCAGCGAGCGGGGACCTGATGCCTGTCATCGGCAGGGACGATGAGATTCGGCAAGTTATCCAAACGCTGTTGCGCAAGACCAAAAGCAACCCTGTCCTCGTGGGTGACCCTGGAACTGGCAAAACGGCCGTCGCAGAGGGTCTCGCCTTGCGCATTGCCGCGGGCGACGTACCGGATTCGCTGAAGAAGTGCCGCATGATCTCCCTCGATCTCTCTTCGATGGTGGCTGGGTCCAAGTACCGGGGTGAGTTTGAGGAGCGCGTCAAGGGAGTTGTCGACGAAGTTCGTATGAGAAAGGGAGAGATCATTCTCTTTCTTGACGAGCTACATACCCTGGTCGGTGCCGGGGCTACAGAGGGGGGTATGGATGCCGCGAATATCCTGAAGCCAGCGCTGGCCCGAGGAGAACTCAGATGTATAGGGGCAACGACTTACGACGAATACCGCGAGCGGATTGAGAAGGACGGTGCTCTCGAACGACGGTTCAAGGTGGTTTCGATCAAAGAGCCCACCGATGAGACGATGATGGTCCTTCTGCGCGGCGTTCGAGGCCACTACGAGGCCTATCACGGTGTACGCCTGTCAGACGAGGCTTTGCACGCCGCCATCAAGCTGTCCAGACGCTATCTCCGCACGCGCTTCCTGCCCGACAAGGCGATCGACATCATCGATGAAGCCACGGCCCGCATTCGCATGCAGAAGGAGTCCAAACCCAATGCGGTCGACCAGCAAGAGCGGCTGCTTCTGCGCAAACAGGCTGAGTTGGAAGCGCTCGAAAAGGGCCCCTCCTCTGCGACTCAGAAGAAGGCCATGGAGAGCCTCAAAAAAGAGGTCGAGGAACTAAAGCCTAGAGTCGAATCGTCGGTGAGCCAGTGGAAGACTCAGAAGGAAGCCTCCGACAATCTCCAAAAGACCAAGCAAGCCATACAAGAACAGGCTGCTCTTTTGGCAGCGGCCGAAGGGCAAGGGAATGTAACTCGAGCGGCCGAGATCCGCTATGGCTCCTTGAAGTACTTGGAACAGCAGCGCGAAGACCTTGAGAGGCAGTTGTCCGGCCTCGCAGTTTCGGGTGGGATGATCCCGGAGGAAGTACGCGCGGAGCACGTTGCTGAGATTGTGGCTGAGCGGGTTGGAGTTCCCATCCAGCGAATGCTCGAAAGTGAGCGTGACCGTCTGCTGAAGTTGGAGGAAAGGATCGGGGCGCGCGTCTTTGGCCAAGACGAAGCCGTGCGTGCCGTTTCGGACGCGGCCCGCAGGATGCGCGCAGACCTTCAGGTGGGCCGTAAGCCCAACTCTTTCCTTTTCGTCGGCCCAACGGGCGTGGGCAAGACTGAACTCGCCAAAGCCCTGTCCGAAGCCCTGTTTGATGACGACACCGCGCTAGTTCGTGTCGATATGGGCGAGTACAGGGACCAATCAGCTGTTTCAGGGCTGATCGGTTCGCGGCCCGGCTTGGTGAATTCGGATGAGGGTGGCTTCCTCACTGAGCAGGTGCGACGGTCGCCCTACTCCGTTGTGCTGTTCGACGAGATTGAGAAAGCTCATTCCGGAGTCCTCGACCTGCTGCTCGGCGTCCTTGACGAGGGGAGGCTTACCGACGCAAAGGGGCGGTTCTGCGACTTTTCTAACACCGTCGTGCTCTTTACCTCGAACCTCGGGGTCCGGGAAGCAATGGACACGACCGAGGATCTGGAAGAGCGAAAGGAAATCATCTTAAAGGTCGTCAAGGCCGCGCTCCGGCCTGAGTTCTACAACCGCATCTCGCAGGTGATCGCTTTTAATTCTCTGACGGACTCGGAACTCAAGCGGATCGTCTGGGCCCAGTTGGAACAAATTCGCAGGAAGCTCGTTGAGGACCGCGAGATCAAGCTCCAGGTTGCGGCGGAAGCGCTTGAGTTTTTGGCGAAGGAATCTTACGATGCGGCTTACGGCGCAAGGCCCGTGGGCCGGACCATACAACAATTGGTCCTGGCGCCGGTTGCGACCACACTTCTGGCTGGAGACGTGGCAGCCGGGCAGACTCTGGAACTCAAGTATTCTGATCAGGACGGCTTGACGCTCAGCGTTGAAGGGTCCGTTGCGGCCGCATAGGGGAAGCGAACTTCATCTGTGATTCTCAAGCCTTTGCCAGTGGTGCTCGCGTTCGCTTTGGCCGGTGGGGCCATCCTGGATGCACAGCCTCAGACAGCACAAACGCCCCCACCCCAGGCAGCCCCGAGCGGGCAGGCGCCCACTTCGCCTGGTCCTACCTTGGATCCAGTCAAGGTACAGAAGATCAAGGATCTCAAGTTAAGGGCTTTCCACAGCAAGGATCCCAAGGAGAAGCAAACTCTTTGTCAGCAGGTCGTTGACCTCAGCATCGAACTTTACAACACTGCAGACTCGGACGCAGTTCAGTGCCTGAGGGACGCGGGAGACGCAATCCAAGCCCAGGAGCACCAGAAGGCCGCCGACGCGGCTACGCTTGCCAAGAAGAATGAGGAGCAGGAAGCCCTCGCCAGCGCACGGAATGCATTCGCCGCCAGTAATATCACGCTCGCTCTCTCAGAACTTGCAAGAGCGAAAAACGCAGTTCCCGACGACCCGGAAGTGGCGCAGCTTGAAAGCAGATTTCGGCAGGCCCAGCAGGTGGAGCAGCGCGTCAACTACATCAGGGGTGGCAGCGCGCTCGCTGTTGTCGGCGGCTTAATCGGGTTGATATTCGTCAAGAGGGGCAAGAGAGAGCCTTACCTCGAGGTTGTGGACGGCCCCAACCTAGGCCAGCGTTACAAACTCGAGCGAGAAGTTGTGATGATCGGCGCGGTGGAGGAATACGAGGGCGTCAAGAACGACATCGTTGTGCCCGATCCGGACCGCTCAATCTCCCGCTTTCATTGCCGCATCCTGCGAGTGAAGAAGAAGTGGTATCTGCTTGACAAGGATAGCGTGAACTACACCTGGGTTGACGGGAAGCGCGTCGATCACGGGGTTCCCGTGCGTCTGCGGAAGGGCTCGCGGATCAGTCTGGCGGAGGTCTGCGACTTTCGGCTGAGATTTGAACGGAAATCTTAGACCGGCCTGTTCACATGCCGATTTGAATGGCCGGTTCGATGGCCACTTGCCAATGGCCGAACCCCGAGAACCACCGAGGATAACATGGATCGTCACGTAACCGTAAAACAGCATCAGAAGGCCCTCGTCGGTGGCAACAAGCATAGCCACGTCAAGGGCAACCAGCTTGAAAAGGTCGAAGGCGACATGTCGCTTCAGGTGCTGGGTAAGCGCAATGAGAAGGTGGGCACCGTCTATGCCGTCGAATCCGGACAGGAGATTCACCTCAAATCGGGGATGAAGATCATTATCGAATCGGGCGTGCAAATCTCACTCGTTGGCCCTGGCGGATTTGTGGACATTAGTCCCGCCGGCGTAACGATCCAGGGAGACATGGTTTTGATCAACAGTGGCGGCTCAGCCGGCTCGGGCTCCCCGTCAAATCCTCAGGATCCGGAGGACCCGGAGGTCGGAAAAGCCTGAGCGACCATCAGGCACACGCATTAAGCTGAAGGTTTGTAGGAGGGTAATCATGCCCCCAGCGGCGCGCGTCGGCGACATGCACACTTGTCCCCTGGTGACCCCAGGAACTCCGCCCATTCCTCACGTCGGCGGCCCGATACTGCCAACCGGATGCCCGACAGTGTTAATCGGCGACCAGCCGGCGGCGCGCGTCAGCGACATGGCTATGTGTGTTGGTCCTCCGGACTCCATCGCCATGGGCGCGCCAACAGTTCTGATCGCTAATTTGATGGCCGCGCGGCTTGGAGACCCGACCGTTCACGGAGGTGTGATTGTGGCTGGTTGCCCCACCGTAATGATCGGCCCTTCTGCCCAGGCGGAAGCCTTGAATAACGCGGCCCAGACCGGCGCTCACTTTGTCCAGAAGTGTTCCTAGGGTGGTAAGAATCGGCGCTCTCTCCTGCTCTCATGGCGCTACGAGTCGTCCTGGAGATTCCGGCGGGCCCCTTCACTGGTCGCAAGATCGAGTTGCGGCCCGGCCAGACAGCCAGCGTCGGGCGCACGTCGCGCGCCCAGTACGCCGTCCCGCATGATGCGCTTCTCTCTTCCGTACATTTCGTCCTCGAATGGGAGGGGGACCTCTGCCGCATCCGCGATCTCGCCAGTGCCTCAGGCACCACTGTAAACGGTTATAGGGTCATTGAGGCGCTCCTGAGCGAGGGCGACGAAATTCAGGCTGGGACCACCACCTTTCTGGTGCGTTACGAAAGCGGGGTGCGGCGGGAGCCAGAGCCTTCGAAGATTGTATCGTCCTTCTCCTTGGCAGCTTCACCGCAAGAGCGTTTGCTGGATGCACTGCGCCTGCAGTTTCAGCCGCTGTTCGCAATCCTCGACGCCGCGCGCGAGCCCCAGGTGCTGAAGTTGCTAAGCGCATCTGACACGGAGTACAAGTCGCTTTACGAAGGCGTGCAGGCGGACGTATTGGCCGACTGCGCCCCCTATCTGGTCAGCCTGCCACGGGACTCAGCCCTGCTCGAAGCCCTGGTGAGGGAGGCGTGGGGCAAGAGTTGGGGTGTTTACGTCACCTGCCGCGCGCCATTCCGGGACGTCCGCAGGCACTTCCGCCATTTCCTTCTGGTAAAGAGGGAAGGCGGCGAGGAGCTCTATTTTCGCTTCTACGACCCCCGAGTGCTCCGGGTTTTTCTTCCCACCTGCGCTGCGCCTCAGGCCATTGAGTTCTTTGGACCCGCCAGCCATTACGTCATGGAGGACGAGCAGCCGGACACTTTGCTCAGTTTCACCAACACTCCGCAAGGGTCAAGGCGGGAAACGTTTTCGCTCATAGGGTAGTCACAGCCAGCCGGCTAAGAGCCGTCACGGAAGTTCGTAGTCTGCGGCCGTACAGAAAGAACACGACTTCGAGAACCGTCAAGGTCCCAACAAGGTGATTTTCTCTGTGTCCCGGAGCCTCTGTAGCCTGCGGGATTAGCACCCGGCGATGTTCACAATCACTGATCAACAATTCGACGTGCTTCGCCAGCGCGCGATGGCCGAAGGGCTGATCCGCAGCTTCGACGACTCCACCTACCGTGCTGCCCGCGATGCGCAAACGGGCGACGTCCTGGTGAAGGACGCGCGCGGCCACACCACGCGAGTCTCTTTCGATCAGCAGGGATTCATCGGCGGAGTTACCAGTCCTTTGGGACGGCGCTGGCGGCTTGAGAACAATCCAGAAGGCAAGCTGACCGGCATCACCAATCCTGCCGGACTGAAGCTGGGCGTTGAATACGGCTCGGCCGGCGAAGTAACCCGCGTCACCCGCCAGTCCCACGATTTCTTCGACTTCAGTTATCACGGCGACGGCCAACTCGCGAAGGTGGTCCATCCGGACCACACCACGACACGCCTCGAATACCAGACTGAAGGCAAGCTGACGGCCTTCACCAACCGCCTGGGCGACACGGAGCAATACGAGTACGATCCCGCCGGCAACCTCATTGGTATTCAGGATGGCGATGGTAACCGCACGCAGTTTCGCTACAGTGTCTGGAACCGACCGGACACCCTTGAATATCCCGACGGCAGCCGGGAGCGCTACGAGTACAGCCCGTGGGGATTTGTCAGCCGCATCGTAACCGGCCAGGACAACGTCGCTGAAATCGAGAATGACGGCCAGGGGCGCCCGGTTAAGATTCGCTATAGCGACGGAGAATCGCTTTCCTTCGCGCGGGACAGCGAAGGGCGCGTGCTTGAAGCACGCAACGCGGAGATCGCGGTCAAGTATATGTACGATGCGGAAGGCCGCGTCACGGAGGAAGACCAGGGCGGGCAGGTTATCAAGTACCAGTATGACGCGGCGGGCGTTCTCACCGGACTGGTTTACCCTTCCGGAGAAACTGTTGAGTTCGGTTACGACGCCGACCTTCGCCTGGCCTCCGTGAAGGACTGGAACGACGGCGCGCACAATTTTGCTTATTCGCGCGACGACCGAAGCTTCACTCACCACCTACCCAACGCGCTTGTCGCCAGGGTGCGGCAGTCCGCGGCGGGCCTGCCGCTTGCCATCACAGTCGCGAAGGTGCGCTCGATCTCCGCTGAGCTCCCCTCCTCCGCGAGGAACTCCGCTGAACTCCCCTCCTCGATGAGGAGGGGGCCAGGGGGTGGTGAAGCAGCGAATCTCTTCTCACTCGAATACCAGTACGACGAAGAGGACCGCGTCCACGCCTTTACCGACTCCGAGTTTGGCTCGCGGCAGTACTTCTACGATCCTGAAGGCCAGCTTGTCAGCGTCAAGGCCAGTGACCCTGAGAAAGCGGAGGACTTCGCCTACGATCCGGCGGGCAACCGCCTTCGTGCCACGGGCGCCGAGGCCGAGTTCAATTCGCTCAACCAGCTCGTAAGCCAAGGCAACATTCGCTGCGACTACGATGCGGCCGGCAATATGACCTCTCTCGAGCGGTCCGAGGGCAGCTGGCGCTTTTCCTGGAACAGCCGCAATCTGCTGGTTCGCGCCGAAGGGCCGGATGGCGTTGTAGTAACTTTTGGCTACGACGCGTTCGGGCGGCGCATCTGGAAACGCGGCCCTGGCGGAGAGGTGCGGTTCATCTGGGCGGGCGAACAGATGGTCCGCGAGATTGTGAGGGACGAGACCGGCACTCACACTCGCGATTATTTGTATTATCCGGGCACGTACACACCGCTCGCCCTGCGAGTAGACGGCAAGGTCTATGACTACCACACCGATCATCTCGGCACGCCTCGCCGGCTTACGGATAGCGAAGGCCAGGTGGTGTGGTCAGCGGATTACAGCGCCTTCGGCCGCGTTCAGACTAAGGTAAAGACGATCTCGAACCCTCTACGCTTTCCGGGACAGTATTTCGACCCCGAGACGGGGCTGCACTACAACCGCTTTCGGTATTACTCACCGGCACTGGGCCGGTATCTGTCACGTGACCCAGTGAGCTTTCTTGCTGGACTGAACGTTTATTGGTACCTCGAAAATAGCCCGACGAATTCCGCCGACCCGCTCGGCCTCTGGACCTGGAAAACCGCTGTAGCCATCGCTGCGGGAGTAGTGGTTGCTGCCGCCGTTGTTGCCTTAGCTCCCATCGCACTTCCACTAGCCATCATTGCTGGCGGAGCGCTGGCAGGCGCCGTGACCGCGGGTCTCAATGAAGCCCTGAACAATGGCCTCTGCTGGCCGTGCATTGCCCAAGCTGCACTTAAGGGCGCTTTTGTCGGGATCATTGCCGCCCTTCCTTTCGCATTTCTCCCTGCCGCTGCAGGCGTCCTCGCATATGCTGGAACAGGGGGGCTTAGCGGCGGACTTGGCTATGCCGCCGATTTTTTTGCCAACTACCCGAATGCGACTTGGAATTGGGGCCACTTCGCAACTGCGGTGGGAATTGGGGCAGCGACGGCCGGCCTTGGGAGGTTTCTCGGGCCACGAATTGCTGCATGGCGTGAAGGGCCCAGTGCTCAAGAAGAAGCCCAGACGTACGCAGCGTTGCTTAAGGAGCGGGGCGAAACGCCCGGAGCGGTTTCTGCTGCGGTCAACAAGCGGACCGGTGAGGTTTTCCTGGAGAAGAGTGGCAATCCACCGTCAAATGTTGCTCCCCAGCTTAAGGCCCAGCTTCCACCTAAATCTCTAAGAGCGGACGGGCTTCCACCCGAGAACTGCGCCGAATTCAAGGCGGCTAACACGGCCCTCCTGGCAGATCCTAATGCCCAGTTGAGTGACCTTGAGATCCATACAGTCAGACCACGAACTGGTTTAGACATGCAGCGGTGCCCTAATTGCCAGCATACGACCGCAGGCGCAAACGTTACGAGTGATCATGACTAACACCAAGCCCGATTTTATGCCCCGCTGGGCAACCAACCCTGACGAATTGCTGACCGCAAAGGAATCGGGAGAAGAACAATGAGGCTACCATTCTCAGAAAGGACGCTTACCTTGCTTCGCCAAGCTGGATGGCGCGAGGATCGCGCTGTGGACACGAGCGGCTATGAAAAGGCGCTCCGGCAGGAGGGATATCCCGTGCACCCCGCCGTTGTGGAGTTTCTTCGCCAGTTCGGAGGGATTCGGGTCGTTTATCCGGCGAAGGGTGACGCCAAGATTAAGGATGAGTTCCACTTTGACGCCACAAAGGCTGCCGAAAACTGGTTCCCTGCAACTGTCGACCAATTCAGCCAACGGACAGGGGCCGCACTTTGTGTCATTGGCGAGGCTTCCCGTGGGAACTCCCTGCTCCTTATGGATCCGAGTGGCGGCGTCTACAGCGGAGTGGATCAGTGGCTAGTGAAGGTAGCAGATTCGGGGATAGAAGCTATTGAAGCTTTGTGCGATGGCAAGGAAATCGTTAAGATACCGTAGAGGTATCGCACTCCTGCAATGAAAAAATAGCCTGAAACGAGGAACGAACCCACTATGTCCTTTAAAATCAGTGAGCGTTTACAGTTTGTCGATGCGCGGCGGTTGCGGCGGTTATTGAATGCCGGCCGATAGCCGTACACCGGCAGTATGCGAGTAGATTCTGGCTCCTGGAGGTTCTAACCTCTGCTTTTCAAAAAGGATGTTTTTGACGAAACAAACCCGTCAACTTATTGAAAATAAATGATCATTTTTCCAGCAGAACGGCAAAATGAACCGGCAAAAGGACAGAACGAAACCCTCAGAGCACCAAACGAACTCCCGTTTCGACGGCGTCAAGGACGAGACAGCAAGAATCGCCCAACTTCGGACTTTCGACTTTCAACTTTTCGACCTTCTTTCGAGGAACGGACCCACTATGTCCTTTAGAATAAGTGAAACGGTAGTGCCCTCCGGCGTGCAGGCGCGAGTTGAGGCAACGGTCTCTCTCGCATTGACGGCAACCGTGGACCGATTGGAGTGAAGCCAGGGTGGCACGCCCCCCAAAAAGGTGCCTGAAATGCGGAACGAACCCACTATGTTCTTTAGAATGACCGAAGCTGTGACGCCGGCGACTTATGAGCGAGTTCTTGAAATGGTTGGCAGGTAACCCGGTTGTCGCAGGCGCCCTGGTGGTGTTTCTTGGGGTCCTGGTGTTGATGTTCGTGGTGGCCTTCATTCAAGGTCGAGAAATATCCTTCTGGCCCCCGAGGATCGGCGCGAGACCTGACAAACCGAAGGGCCAGGAGCCGGGCGAGAGCCACGCGCAGGACAAACTGCCGGCCGAGTCAAATCCGATCGTTGGACGGGGCACTGTTCTCACAACGGCCGCGGACGACAAGGTCACGATTGATTCGAACTTCTACGGCGGCTCCAACGCCACGCTTTTCCGGGGAAGGAACTCGTCTGGGCAGCAGGTGATCGCCAAAGTGTTCTGGCGGGGTCTGGCGCCGAACTCAACCGCTTGGGAGTTATTCAGGCAGGAGCAGCGAACCGCTGAAATACTGAGCCACCGGAACATCGTCAGGGTGTTTGATCGCGGGCTTTTTGGAGGCTACCCGTTCACGATCATGGAATATCTTGGCGGCGGCACGCTTCGGGACTGGCTGCGCACCCATGAGCGCCTTCCCCGTGGGGACATCCTGTCAATAGCAGGGCAAGTTGCCGACGCCGTCGACTACGCTCACTCACGGGGAGTTGTGCATCGGGACATCAAACCCGGCAACATATTGTTCGAGTCTGATCCGCACGGACGTGTAGCTCTAGGTGACTTTGGGATCGCTCGAATCTTCGGTGCAGTTCAGAGGGACATAACGGCGGCGACAGCCGGGTTTTCCGGCTCACCTGCCTACCTGGCGCCCGAAGCTGTTCGAGGGCGCAGACCTTCGCAGGCCGAGGACATTTACGGATTTGGAGTTGTGCTCTACGAAATGATCGCAGGCAGGCCACCGTTTGAGCAGTTTGAAGAGGTGTACGCCGTCCTTCAGGCCAAGACCGACGAGGACGCAGCGGACATTCGCAAATATCGTCCGGAAGTACCGCACCGCGTGGCTGCTCGGCTGGCCCAAACGGTGAGTCGCGATCCAACGGCAAGGCCCGAGTCAGCCAGGGCGGTGCTCTCGGGCATCGAGAAAGAAATCGCAGCGCTCTAAGGGCGGGGCTGGCGGGCCCCTTCAAGTGGGAGTCCCAACAGGTGGATAAACCACGGTGCTCGGGCAAAGGGGATATCACGATCCTGCAAACAAGAAAATGGCTTAAAACGAGGAGCGAAGCCACTATGTCCTGTAGAATCAGCGAACGCCCGCAGTTGTCGGTCCGCGGCGGCCAGTTGTCGGGATGGCGGCCCAGTAGCCGAACATCGGCAGTATGCGAGTAGATTCTGGCTTCTGGAGGTTCTAACCTCTGCTTTTCAAAAAGGATGCTTTCGGCGAAACGAACCCGTCAACTTATTGAAAAGAATGGTCGGTTTTCAACGGATGGGCAAAGTGAACCGCCAAAAGGACAGAACGAACCCCTCAGAGCACGCAACGAACTCCGTTTCGAAGGGAGTCGAGGGCGAGACAGCAAGGACCGCCCAGCTTTGGCCTTCGACTTTCAACTTTTCAGCCATGTTTCGAGGAACGAACCCACTATGTCATTTAGAATGATACGTCCGAAAGCTGTCGGTCAGTCGAGCTGCGAGTAACCACATCGCAGAAAGAAACAGAAGGGAGGGTGTCATGAAAGCAACCGTTGTTTTGGCATGGATAGGTGTGACGTGTATTCTGCATGGCGGGCGGCACCTACAAGCGCAGCAGGGGGATTCGCCGGCCGGAGCCAGTACACCGGCAGTCAGCGGTAGCGGCAAGACCAATTTCATTCCCATATGGACGAACAGCTCCACCTTAGGAAGCTCGACGCTCGTTGAAAAGTCGAGTAGAGTCGGTATCGGTACCACAACCCCCACGACGACGCTGGAAGTAAACGGCACTGCCAAGTTCGACCAGGCGGTAACGTTCGCCGCCGGCCAGTCATTTCCCGGAACGGCGTCACTGGGGTCGAACACGTTCACCGCGACTCAGACCATCGCGACGGGCGACCTCTCCGTTACTGGCGGCAATATTGACCTCCCACAAACCACCGGATCCGGTGCTGGAGTGATTGCGCTGGGTGGCTACACGTTCCTCCATGGCTGCTGCGGGGCTAGCACGTTCAATACATTTATCGGTGCGCAATCCGGCAACTTCTATAGCACGGGCACCTTTAATACCGCGACTGGTTTCGGCACCCTCTCAGCGGACACGAGCGGCTGGCAGAACACAGCGAGCGGAGCTCAGGCTCTTGGCAACAACGCCACGGGTTACAACAATACGGCCAGCGGTGCACTTGCGCTCCTGTCTAACACCACAGGCTACCAGAACACGGCTGACGGCTACTATTCGCTCGCGTTCAATAACACTGGCAACGACAATACCGCCAACGGCGAGGCTGCGCTCTATTCCAACACCGCGGGTTCCGGCAACACGGCCAGCGGCAGTCAAGCTCTGTTTTTCACCACAACAGGCAACTACAACACTGCGGTCGGTGAGATTGCAGGGTCCTACAACTCCACCGGTTCGTACAACACTTTCCTCGGTTTTGGCGCAGACGTCGGTTCTGGCAATCCAAGTAATGGCACAGCGGTCGGTGCCTGCGTCCTACTCTCCTCAAGCAACACCCTAGTGTTGGGCGCTCCTGCTGGCGGTGGCATAAGAAATTGTTCGGGCCTGATTACGGCAAACACGCTCGTGGGGGTCGACGTTTCAAACCCGACCAATATCCTGACTGTGCTGCAAGGCGGCGGTCACGCCATCGCCGACGGCTGGGATGTCTATAGTTCCCGCCGTTGGAAATCAGATATCCGACCGCTAGAGGGTGCACTTGGCAAGGTGGAGCGCCTGCGCGGCGTCGAGTATACCTACACCGCTGACGGGAAGCGCGATATCGGCATGATCGCAGAGGAAGTGGGACGGGTGGTACCCGAGGTGGTCAGCTACGAGGAAAATGGCAAGGACGCTCGTGGGATCGACTACGCTCGGCTCACTGCGCTGTTGGTGGAAGCGGTCAAGCAACAACAAGCGGAGATCGTGCAGCAACGAAAGCAAATCGATCAGTTAGAATCTCAAGTCAGGGCACTGCAGGTAAAGAACTGACCGGGGGCCGGATGGCGCAGAGCCCAGCTCGCGGTCTGACTACACTGCGAGAGACGTCGGACGTTGAGGTTATCTCTAGTGGCGCCATGCTACGGCCGTGTTTTACGTACACGGCAGAGGTTGACCTCGAGGGGCCTGGTGCCGAACTCGCCGCCTTGGGAATTGTTCAAGGAGGAACAGCGAATAGCTGAAATCCTGAACATCGTCAGGATATTCGATCGCGGGCTGTTTGGCGGCTACCCGTTCACGATCATGGGATACCCTGGCGGCGGTGGGGCCGGAGTCGATAATGGAAATTCTGACTTCAGCCCCGTACGCTACCAAGGAAGAAAGGGGAGCATATATGGCAAAGCGTGAGTATTTGGGCGAGTTCGAACAGTTGGTGATCCCGGCGGTTCTCCGCCTTCGCGAAAGCGCCTATGGATTGGCCGTTGGCCGTAAGATCGAAGAGAGAACGCACCGCTCAGTGTCCTTCGGTGCGGCTTACACCGGATTATTCATAACCGTGGCGCTGCTCGCCTTTGTCATGGCGTCTCCTGCCGCGTTCGGCCAGTCCACCGTGGACAGGTTCGCGGGGTTGATACCGCGACCGGTGGGCCCGATCCAAACCCACGACGGCATTGTGGGCTATGTGCCGCCGGTGGGCTGGAGCGTACGAAACGCGGGTGGCGGGGCCACGATTTTGATAGGGCCCGTTCCGATAAACGAGCAGCCATGCCAAATTTCTATGTTGCCGCCGGTGCCGTTTCAGGGCGATCTGGCGACGCAAGGTGTAGCACTGGTGGAGAGTTTGGGCATCACCCAAAGATTCGGCCCGTACCGGGACGATCTCGGCCGCGACGTGCGGCTCGGCCGCGAAGAGGGAATATCTGGAACCGGATGGGAGTACGCCGATCTTGCCGGGCAGCTGGGCAGAAGCATGATAACACTGCGCGTCCTCATGGCCCGAATGGGCAATTACGTGCTGCCGATCATTGGATACTCCAAGAGCCGGAATTGCCTTGGTGAGGTGCCGATGCGCGACAACGACGTGTGGGCACTGCTGTTCCACAGTCTTCAGCTGCCCGGCTTTACCCAGGACTCTCCACAGCTGGCCCAACAACTCATTGGCACCTGGTTCAGCGCGAGTAGCGGTGCAGCCAACAGCGAGGTATTCGCGAAAAATGGCCGCTTTGGCAGGGTTGGACTGTACAAGCTCGATATACCCTCAACGCCGGGCTGGGTATGGGAGACAACCACAAGCTGGCAGGGAGATGGTCCTTATGATGTGCATGGCGATCGACTGCACACTCAAATGGCGAGGGGAAGCGAAACCGAAAGAAATGTAACCCGACTTTTCAGCATCGTTCGTATGCCCAGCAACGCCAGGCCGGGCGAATTTGATTATGCCCTGCGGGTGGTCCAGCGCTCCCCGGACGGGAGTCAGACCTGGGGGTTCAGCGACAGCGACAACTACGTTACCCATATGACCAAAGAGAAGTCAGCGGGACAGTGATGCAGGACGCGCTCCCGACGACCACAATGAGCGAGCAACAGAAGGAAGTTCAGTTCGAAGGAATCGTTCACGCCTCCCGGTACGTCCCTAGCGCCCAAGGGAAGCAGTTCCTGGGCGCGATTATCGAGTGCAGCGACGGAAGGCAATGGGTGGTCGACTATGACGAGCAGTCTCCCTTTCACGCATTCGCCGGTCGTCAAGTTGTGGTGTCCGGTGAGCCCTACGAGCCTGCCGGCCAGCACCTAATCGGCCTGAGGGGAGGCCAGAAACTGGGGCACTTCCGCGTGTCGACGATGCGGCTTGTTGAGGTCACGCCTGATGCGCAGCTTGTCGAGGTTGGAGCTGGACGCGATCTCCGCGGGCGCTTCGAGCCTCGCACGAATGATGTCGGAGAATCGATGCTGCGTTTCGTTACCGAGGGAGGCGACTCATTTGTGGTAGTCAACGATCCCGCTGGGGCGGCCGTTGGTCGCACTGTCGAGGTCTGGGCCTACCCCGTCCAGCCGTCGCCATCGATTCCGAGACCTCCCGAGCAATATCTGTGGATTATCTGCCGATATTCGGCCGCAGAACTTTGGGAGTGGCGCGAGCGGCGCTCGTGACGAACATGCATCAACGTCGTTACCAGAGAGAGACGTCCGTTCGAGACGGTTCGAGGGCGAGACAGGCAAGGACCGCCAACTTTGGACTTTCGACTCTCGACTTTTCGACCCTTTTTCAAGGAACGAACCTACTATGTCATTTAGAATGAGTGAGGTAGTGATGCCATCCAGCGTGAAAGTGCGAGTGAGGCCAACCAGCCCTCACCCTCTCACATTAGTCTCGATAGGGAGGCATGCTTGCCACGCGGGCTTGCTGCCGTCCGCCGGAATTAGCAGGATTCGCGTATAAATAGCACGATTCGTATACTCATTTCACTTGATATCGGGGATTTTTGCTGAACAATCGAATCGTACCCTTGGGTGGAGGTGCCTATGCCCAGCCTCAACAGCGCGAGCAATTCGCGGAGCGTCCTAAGGCGGACTGCGACCTTCTGCGGCTGGGTATGCGCTTTGTTTCTTGTGGCCGCATGGTTTGGTCCCTATCACAGGTTACAAGTCCCAAGCCGTAGCCAGACTGATCGCCGGCCTTTGGTCGGGCCCAGGACAATCGAGAGCGGGCTGGCAGCAAGTTATGGCAAGCTCCCCCTTAGTTTCGAGCTCAACCATGGCCAAACTGACACGCACGTCAAATTCCTGTCGCGAGGGAACGCATATACGGTTTTCCTGACTGGCGAGGAAGCGGTGCTGGCTCTTAGAGAGCCGTCCGCAAGTCGTCATTTCCCCGCTGTCAGTCATCCGAGGTTTCCGCGCAGCGGCTTCACCGGCCAGGTGCAATGGACGACGAACCACAGACTACTGACAGCCGGTCCGGGACATGGACCCCTCATTGAAAATCCACAACCGGAAATCGCAGCCGCTCTGGCCTCAGGCGCTCAGGACCCAACACCCGACGTTGTTTGTCTGAGACTCGTGGGCGCGAACCCTAACGCTGCAGTCACGGGAGGAGACGAACTACCCGGCAAGGCCAACTACTTCATTGGCAACGACCCGAGTAAGTGGCGCACGAACGTTCCCACTTACGCTCAGGTAAGGTACCGGAACCTCTATCCCGGTGTGGATTTGCTTTATTATGGCAATCAGGGCGGACAACTGGAATATGACTTTGTTGTGGCGCCCCACGCGGACCCTGCAGCTATAACGCTGGGCGTGAAAACCGGACCGCAGGACGAAACCCGAGGATCGAAACCCGACGCCGCGCGATCGTCCCTCACCAACCATCAATCGGAAATCGAGCGGGTGATGCAAATCGCCGCGGATGGCGACCTCCTGGTCCACGTGGAGGGCGGAGAGCTTCGCTTCCACCGTCCGGTCATTTACCAGCCATCTTCCGGTCATGGTCAACGGACAACAAGCGAAGGACGCAGGATACCCATCGAGGGCCGCTACGTCCTCGTGGCCTCAAACCAAGTCCGCTGCGAGCTGGGGCCCTATGACCGCGCCAAGCCGCTCGTCATTGACCCCGTGCTGAGCTACTCCACCTATCTTGGGGGCAGCGCTCAGGACTACGCCGCGGGCATTGCCGTTGACTCTTCCGGTAACGCCTACGTGACCGGAAGTACCTATTCGGCTGACTTTCCTGTTACGCCGGGCGCGTATGGTGCCACAGCGCACGGGGGCAACTGCCCAGCCGCGTCACCCCTCGTTGCCTCGTCGACTAGCGCTCCCGGCACTTCACCCTGTCCCGATGCTTTCGTGGCCAAACTCAACGCCGCTGGGTCAGCTCTTGTCTATTCCACCTACCTTGGCGGAAGCAATTCCGACGGAGCCTCAGGCATCGTCGTCGATTCCTCTGGGAACGCCTACGTAACCGGTGGCACTTCCTCGACTGACTTTCCCACCGTCAACCCCTTGCAGGCGAGGCTCAACGGCACCAGTGATGCGTTTGTAGCCAAACTGAACGCGTCCGGCTCGGCTCTTATCTATTCCACCTACCTTGGCGGTGGCAGTAACGACTCCACCACTGCGATTGCCCTTGACTCCTCCGGTAGCACATACGTGACTGGATGGACCCACTCAACCGACTTTCCCACCGCCAACCCTTTGCAGGCGACGAACGAGGCTACCGTCGGCACAGCGTTCGTGGCCAAACTGAACGCGACCGGCTCCGCCCTTGTCTATTCCACCTACCTGGGCGGCAGCCGTAGCGACTCCACCACTCGGATTGCCGTCGACTCCTCCGGTAACACATACGTGACTGGATGGACCAATTCAACCGACTTTCCCACCGTCAAGCCGTTACAGGCGGCCAATAAGGCTACTTTTGACACAGCGTTTGTGGCCAAACTGAACGCGGCCGGCTCCGCTCTTGTCTATTCCACCTACTTGGGCGGCGGCACATACGATTTCGCCACTGGGATTGCTGTCGACTCCTCCGGTAACACATACGTGACTGGATGGACCTACTCAACCGACTTTCCCACCGCTAACCCTTTGCAGGCGACGAACCACGCTACCGGCGGCACGGCGTTTGTGGCCGATCTGAACGCGACCGGCTCCGCCCTCGTCTATTCCACCTACTTGGGTGGGAGCAAAGGTAATGCAGCCGCCGACATAGCCGTGGACTCCTCCGGGAGCCCATACGTGGTTGGATGGACCAACTCGACGGACTTTCCCATCGTCAACCCGGTGCAGCCGAGTTTAGGCGGGGGCGGGGTGTGCCCAGGCGGCGCTTGTCCGATAAACGCGTTCTTGGCCAAACTGAATGCGGCAGGCTCGGCCCTTGTCTATTCCACCTACCTCGGTGGCAGTGGCGATGATCAGGCCACGGTCGTTGCGTTGGATCCCCTCGGCAACGCCTACGTGGCCGGGTACACGGACTCGACCGACTTTCCCGCTATCAACCCGTTACAGGCCAGCTTGAAGGGTCTGACGGACACGTTTGTGGCCAAGCTTTCACTGGTGAATCTGTCTGCCACCAGTCTCAGTTTCGGCGGCGAATCCGTAAACTCAACGAGCACCGAACAGAGTACAACCTTGGCCAACGGCGGCGATAGTACGCTCACCTTCGTTAGCATTGCCACCAGCGGTGACTTTGCGCTAGTGACGACCGGTACTTCCTGTCCTTATGGCGGGGGCAGCGTAGCTTCCCAGGACAAGTGCACTATTGATGTCACTTTCACGCCGAAGGCGGCTGGCAGTCGCACTGGCACGGTGACAATCACCGACAATGACGGCGGCAAAGCGAACAGCACCCAAACGGTAAGCCTGACCGGCACGGGAGAGGATTTCTCGCTGTCGGCGAATCCCGCCTCCAACACCGTGACACCGGGGGGTACGGTAACCTATACGCTGAGTGTTGCGGCACTGGACGGGTTCAACCAGAGCGTGGGCCTCACCTGCACCGGAGCCCCGCCTGAATCAACCTGTAGCATCTCGCAGGGCGCGGTGACCCCGGCCAGCGCTGGAACGAATGTCACGGTGACCGTCACTACGACCGCTCCTTCGGTCGGTGGGCCCCGTTCTCGACCTCGTCCTCAGTTTCCACCCCTGCTACCCGGGCCCAGCAACCTGGTCGCGCTTGCTGTGCTTTTGGCCGGAGCGACTTGGGCAATTCGGGGTTGGCGAGGTCGTCCCGCAGCGACCGGATGGCCGACCGCCTTCGCCGCTCTGGCGGCGGGATTGTTGCTCACCTTAGCGGTGGCCGGATGCGGGGGAGGCGGCGGAGGGGGAGCTGGCAACCCGGGAACGCCGGCAGGACCATACACCCTGACTGTGACGGGCAGCTTTGGTTCGGCCTCCGCCACTCTGACCCACAGTGTAACCTTGGCCCTGACCGTGAGTTAGTTAACTCGAGGAGGAAGGTAACGCACTTCTGAAAGAGCGATGCCATTTCAAGCGCCCGCCATCCCCAGCTCACGAATCACGTGGAGCAGATGAGAGAGGCGTCTGTCAACGTCGGGCAGTAAACGTAAATGGCACGGCAACAGCAAGATCGTGTCTACGATTCGTCGCGGGCTGGGCTGCCGCGAGGCAAGGCGCCACATGATAAGGGGACGCCCCGTCACGACACAACAATGACGCAGCTAACGACATGACTTGCTCCAAGTGCGGATTGGAAAACGCATCGGACGCCATCTGGTGCAAATGCGGCCAGTTCCTTGATCGGAGTGGTTCGGTGGAGAACGTCAGCCAGAACGCGCGGGTTCAAAGCGCCCACGGCGAAGCATCGCTCCGACCTCCTGCCACGTTTGTCAGCACCGAGCAGCGAAGGCGAGGGCTTGGCCGAAGACCCTCCGGAACCGGTAGGCTCCGAACGCGAAAGGCAGATCCCAGCAGATGGGATGGACCGTCCTCGGGAACCCCGCCCGAAGCCACTCGCGCGACTCTACTTCTTGTTAAGCGCAGCGACCTTCCTTGGGGCCGTGGGTGGCATAACCTTCTATAGCACAACGGCGATTACCGGATCAGATGAGTGTGGGAAGTTGGCCGTGAACACTGCCGCCATCTTCGGTCTCGGAGTGGGCGCAGCCGCCGGTGCTTGTGAGTTCGACCATCGCGCCTGGCGGCGGCTTGATGTGTGGATCACAGTGCTTGTGCTTCTGGCCATTCACATTGCCGGTGGGAGAAGTGTTGGTGGCGCGGCTGGAATTACATCATTTGAGCGGGACAGACTCAGTACCGTAGGCGGGCTTAGCGTTCCGATTCTTCTGCCAGCAGTCCTCGTTACTGTCGGTGCAGACAGGCCGGTCCTTACCGTATGAAATGGTGGCGATATTGTCCGCGGCAACTCCCGCGTTGACGAGGAACCTTCTGACCGCATCGGCACGGCGCTGAGCCAGGCCGAGCGCCTGCTCCTCCGTCCCCTCCGTTTCGGCTGCGCCGCCTTCAATCGTGAACTTGACGTCTGGATGCTGCTTAAGGAAGTCTGCGTCTGCACTCAGTGCCTGTTCGGCGTCGGGACGGATGCTCCATTTGCGAAAGTCAAAGTAAGCTGTCTTCATGTTCTGGTCAAACAGGTCCTCCTCGCTGGGACCCCGAGGCGGCGGGAGCGGCGGCGGCGGTGGTGGCGGCGCGGTTACCGTCACGCGAGCCGTGCAGGTGACATTGCCACCCGGACCGGTTGCCGACAGCGTGTAAGTGGTCGAACTCGTCGGGGCGACGGCCGCCGAACCCGAAGTGTGCTGCTTGCCGAGGCCAGGCTGCAGATCGACGTCCGAGGCGTTCACAGAGTTCCAGCTCAGCACTGCGGACATCCCCTTTTCAATGACCATGGGTTCAGCTCCTAGGTTGCAGGCGGGAGCGGCAGGCGGGGGCGGCGGTTGGCCGGACGGAGTAGCCCCTCGGCCTGCCTCACTGCCGGGAACGGAAGGCTCTGGTTTGGGCGGAGGCGGAGCGCTTCCTGCGATACCGATTCCCGTGAGCTTTACCTCGTATGTCCGCCCGAAGTTGTCTCGTATCGTCAAAGTGCCGTCACGCTTTCCAGGCCCTTGCGGGCCAAAACTGACGGAGACTTGCCAACTCTTTCCTGGTTCCAGTGGGCTATAGCCACCTTGTAGAAAGTAATCCCCAGTTAGTTCGACGTAGAGTGCCAGCCGCTTTTTTTCTCCGTTCGTCAGAGTGACTTGTTTAGGGGCACTGCGCCCGTTGACAGACTGCTCTCCGAAATCTAGGGACACCGGCGACAGAATTACTTTGGCAGACAAGTTGGGAACCGCACTCGGGCCGACGTTCTTCGGTTGCGGTGCCTGACTTCCTTGGCTCTGAACTGGGTTAGGCGGCGCCACGGGCGTGGTGGCAGGCTCTGTTTCTCCTTTCTTGGGGACCCCCCGCGGTGGTGCCTCAGTTACCGGGGTAGGCTCGGGACTTTCGGGCACTACTCGGGGTGCCTGCGTCTCCGGTACGGTCACAGCAGCAGTCTCAGCAGGCCTGCTGGCAGGATGCAGGCGAGCCCACAACCAATAGCTGCCGACACAAATCGCCAGAAATAGCATCGCGGCAGATACGGAAATTGCAATTCTCCGCTGTTGAAGACCCATGGCGCTCACTCCCCGCACCGGAAGCGGGGAAGCGCGCTCCGGCCTGAGGCGCGCAGAGACCTTGGTGGTTGAGCCGGAGGAGATCTGGACCGCCTCTTCATAGTTACGATGACCCGCCAAGGAGAGCGCGACGCGATGCTGACCGGACGCGAACCTTTGAAACTCCAACTTGCCGTCGGGGCCCGTGACGCCCACCGGCTGGTCGTCGATGTATACCAGCGCCCCACCTGGATTGCTTTGGATGACCAGGGCGGGAGCGGGGGTGGGCCGCTGTTGGGGGCGGGGTGGACGCGGCACAGGCCCCCGGTTGTCAGACAGCTCTGCCACCCTAATTTCTTCGATCAATTGGGTAGCAGTGGCAGGCCTACGCTCCGGCTTCTTTTCCAGACACCTCATCACCACCGCTGCCACGGCTTCGGGAATCTCCGGATGACCTGACCGAATCGGTGGTGGAGGCGTCTGGATATGCGCCATCAGCATCTCCATGGTGGTATCGGCCTTGAAGGGCAGCTCACCACTGAGCATGTGGTACATCACAACGCCCAGCGAATAGAGGTCCGAGCGCGCGTCCAGTTCGTCTCCCCTCTTTCCCTTCGCTTGCTCGGGCGACATATAGGCCGGTGTTCCCAGAGATACACCGGTGCTGGTGAGCGTCATTCCCGCTACTTCCCTCACGCGATCTTCCTTCAGCTTGGCGATGCCGAAGTCCAGCACCTTGGCCTGCTCGCCTTGTGGCGTCCCCACGAGCACGATGTTAGAGGGCTTGATGTCGCGGTGGATGATTCCCAGGGAGTGTGCAGCCTCTAGCGCGGCGGCCACCTGTTTGACGATGGCGCAGGCGCGCGTCGCCGGCAGAGGCCCGCGGCGCTGGAGCAATTCCTTGATGTTCTCGCCCTGAATGTACTCCATGACGATGAACGGCCTTCCGTCGTCCGCCTTATCGACGTCCTCCACCCGCACGGCATTGGGATGCTGCAGGCGCCGCGTCAGCACGGCTTCCTGAAAGAAGCGCTTGGTAAAGGCCGGGTCGCTGGCCAGCTCCGGGCTGATCACCTTCAAGGCGCGCAGTTCCTGAAAGTGGATGTGGAGCGCCTTGTAAACCGAAGCCATGCCGCCCTGACCTACCTTGCCAAGGATGCGATACTTCTCCCGGACCACCACTCCGTCCGACCATACGTCTATCTCAACCAGTCTTGTGCCGTCCCGTGGGCAGAGGGTGAAGTCCGTAGGGTAAGTTGAATGACAATTGGGACAGCTTTTCATAGGCGTGAACCGGCAACGAATGCGTGGAGTATAACACGCCCGAGCTAAATAGGTTATAATGCACGCACTTCCTTTGAAGGGTGACGTCCATCTCGAAAAGACTACAGGACGACGCGGAAACCCGGGAGAGCAGAGAGCGATCGTCGTTCATCGCTGAGACGCAGAGCCGTGTAGAGGGCGAGCCCGATCTTGAGAAGCGGCTGGCGATCCTGGAAGATGCTCTCCGGCGATACCCCGGCGAGCCCCAGCTGGAGCGCCTGTGGGGTTTGACACGCGAGAAGCGCAACCTTGTGAATTCAATTCTTGGTTTAGCGCGCCTGTACGAGCAGGGGGGGCAATACAGCGAGGCGCTTGGGCAATGGCAAACGCTGCAGATCATTCATAGTGGTTATCCTGGCCTGGACTCCGAGATTGCGCGTGTTGAGAAACTGCGCGCCAGGCGAGGCGACCCTGAGACAGCGAAATATGACGAGGACAACATCGCCGGCGGGCGCCAGACCGATAACCCGTTAACGGCGGACGAGTTTGAAGAGCCCGGTCGGAGCTGGGACAAGCCCGAAGAGAATCCTGAGCGACTCGAGGACCGATTCGCTTCTTACCCGTCCGACTACCAGAGTGAGCCACGACCTCAGCCGAAAAGTGAATTAAGAGAGCCTACTTGGTTGCGGAATCGCCGCAGCCGTCTGGACGAGCTGGCTCGTCTGGAGATTGAGTCAGAAAGGACGGCTGATCCGGCGGTCTTAGAGAAAGTTTACGACCGCCTAGAGTCGATTTCACGAGAGTATTCAGGTGACCAGGAATTCCAGCACCCGTTGGCGCGGGCGCGTCGTCGGCTCTCGGAGGCCGCGAAGCGTCTGGGGAACGAGTACCACGCCGAGGTTCCAGGACCACCTGCTCAAGGGGAGGCGTCAGGTCAGAAGTGGGCTCACTCCACGCAGGCGCCAAAAGCGACTGATTCTCATGTTCCACGCGCACTCGACGAGTTTCCGAGTGGCCGAAGAGGGGCTAGGGGTTGGCATGAGGGCTCAGGGCCGAATATCTGGAACCAACATCCCCACTGGCTGCTGGCTGGCGCTTCGACTCTCGTGATGGTCATCCTGGCGGGAATTCTCGGAGCGTTGCACAGCGGGCACCAAGCCTCCTCCGTGGGAAGCGTTGCTCCAGAGATCGCCACCTTGCCCGAAGAGGGGGCGGCTAAGGGTAAACGGTCTGGACCGCAGAACGCTGCCCCGGCACCTCGATCGGGCCCCACGGAATTACCAACTGGAGAACCTGCTGCGCCAAAGGGTCGAGACAGCGGCTCGACCCAGAACGAGCGCGCGCACTCCCCCAATCTGCCGGCAAGGCCCGACGCAGCTAAGATTCCAACTTCGACCTCATTGCACCAGCCCGACGTGCATCAGCCAGGGATTGACTTAGGCTCAGGCCCCCCACCCTCGTCGCCGGAACTCCCTTCCGTCGAGAGGATAAAGGTATTCAATGACGCGAACTCTTCTAGTGGCTTACATTCAGACTGTGACGACTTTGACGATCAAACAGACTTTCAGTACGGTAGCGTCCACTATATAAAGTTTTGTATTTCGCTCATCGGAAGTCCCGCCTCTTCCGGAACACTCGGCGTAAAATATACCGCACCCGATGGGACAACCCAACGGGTCACACCGGCGGACGTTTTTACGTTCACTCGGCCACTCGTTTTTGACTCAGTTGGATCCAATACTGTGATCCGTGGTTTGGGGAACGTTCTGCCGGGATCCCTTCGAGTTGGAACATGGCGAATTGAATTCTGGTGGGGCACCTTGAAGATTGCTGAAAGATCGTTCCGAATTGAATGAAATGAAATGAACGAATTGAAGAGATCAATTGAGGGCCGGGCGGCAGGACTTTCGGGCAGAATCCTGCCAAGTCGAGGCGAAAGTGGGCGGGTAGCTGTCGACAGTCGCCCGTTGGCGTGTTTCCGCACGCTTATGCACGAGGCAGGCTTGGGGAGTAGTCTATTTCAAAAAGGCTAGAAAACGACGCCGAAACTCGGCAGAGCAGAGAGCGATCCTCGTTCATCGCTGAGACGGAGAAGTATGTGCAAGCCGAGCCCGATCTTGAAAAGCGGTTGACGATCCTGGAAGATGCTCTGCGCCGGTTCCCGAGCGAACCGCGCCTGGAGCGGCTGTGGGGTTTGACGCGCGAAAAGCGTAACCTTGTCAATTCAATTCTGGGTTTGGCGCGTCTGTACGAGCAGGGAAGGCAGTACAGTGAGGCGCTCGGGCAGTGGCAAACACTGCAGATCATTCATAGTGCCTACCCAGGCCTGGACTCCGAGATTTCACGAGTGGAGAAACTGCGTGCCGAGACAGAAGACCGTAAAGCAGTGGACTATGGCGACGACAACATCGCTGGTGGGCTCCAGACCGACAACACGTTAGCGGCAGACGGGTTTGAAGCGTCCCGTCATAGCTGGGACGAACCGGAAGAGAATCGCGAACGGCTCGAGGAAGAGTTTTCAGCCTACCCTGCCGACTATGAGAATGAGCAACCAAGTCTTCCCAAGGATGAATTAAGTCAGCCTGCTCAGTTGCGGATTCGGCGCCAGCATATGGCGGAGCTCGCTCGTCTGGAGGCCGAGTCGGAAACAACAGGCGACCCTTCAATCTTGAAGGAGATTCACGACCGCGTAGAGTCCATTGCGCGAGAGTATTCGGGCGACCGGGAATTCCAGCAGCCGTTGACTCGAGCGCATCGCTGGCTGGCCGAAGCCACTAAGCGGCTTAAGAATGAACGCTGGGCTCAGGCTCAAGAATCGACTGCTCAAGCGCGCCCGACGGATCGGAATTGGGATCGCGACAGCACTTCGCCGAAACCTGCTGATTTCAAGATTCCAGGTCACCCCGACGACTCTCCCAGCCCTGATCGTCCGAAACCTAATATCTGGAACCAGCATCTGGACTGGGTGTTCGCGGGCGCTTCGACGCTGGTGATGGTCACCTTGGCGACGATCTTCGGAATCGTTCACGCCAGGCATCATCGGAACGTAGCGGTGCGAAACGTTACCGTGGAGATTAACACATCGCCTGTGGGCGCGGCGATCAGGCTGAACAAGGAGGATCGTGGAACGTCTCCGTTGCGCTTCGAACTGCCTGAGGGTACCTACCAACTCGAAGCTATGCTGGATGGCTATCAACCTTTTTCCGAGACATTCAGCGCTAAAGGCACCTCCAGCGGTCCAATCGACATCACTCTGGAGCCATTGGCAACCACAATGCGCTTGTTGACTGACCTTGATTCCGGAAGAGTATTACTGGACACGAAGGACGTTGGTGAGTTGCGACAGGGACAGTTTGTGCTCGACGGCGTCGAAGCGGGATCGCACGACCTCAAGATTCTTGGCGGTCCGGGCGAGGTCATTGCAAACTTTCAGAATGCACCGGGGGAGATGCCCACTCTCAGGAACCTGGTCACCAGCAAGGAACTCCGTGCTTGCGCAGTGACTAGCTGGGGAGGGCGCGCGAAGGTATATTGCAGTTCTGTTCCGGTCAAACTTGCCGTGGATGGACAACCGCAAGGCGAGGTGAGTTCCGCAGGACTCGAAGTGAACAACGTGGGACGCGGAAGCCACGAGCTAATGCTGGGACAAGGTCAGACCAGCCAGAGGAGAACAGTCGAGATCGGTTCCGCGCCGGGACTGGTCATTTTCCTGAACTCAGAGCGCAACGTAGGTACACTTGTCGTCCTAGCTGGTGAGGATGACGCCCACGTATCGGTGAACGGCAAGGATAGCGGTTCAACGCGGGGCGGGCGCTTGCGCATCCCCAACCTACCTGTAAAGGAATACACGGTTCAGGTCGAGAAGCCGGGATTCGAAACGGAACCCCCTCAAGTTGTCCGGCTCAAGAAGGGCGAAGACACTGCGATCGAGTTCAAAATGCGAGCGATTCCCGCTGCTGCGTCCCTGCTGATGGACGGAGCACCTGCAGGCGCAGGAGTGTTTTTGGACGACAAACCTTTCGGAATAGTCAAACCCGACGGCACCTTCAGTTCTTCCAACGTGAAACCCGGTGGACACTTTGTTGGACTTCAGCTGCAAGGATACAAACCGGTACGGCTCTGGAAGAACTTCGCCGCCGGAGCGGGCGTGCGGCTGGGGCGGGAGGAATCAGCGTTGGAGTTGATTTCAGGACGACTGATCGTCTACGCAGTGCCGCGCACGAGCCGCTTGACCTTGCGTGGTGTCGGAGAGTCAAGTTCAAGGATGATCAAGGTCGGCGAGCCGATTTCATTGCCACCTGGTGCGTATACCGTTACCGCACACTGGGATGACGGAGATGAACGGACAGAGACCGTTCAGATCTTGGCCGACAAGGACAAGTTTGTCAGCCTTGAGGCTCACCCCGCAGGGATGGAAGACTGGGAGAATCCAGCCCGATGGGTGCATGACGGCACATGGTCTGTCCATTACGGCGGCGGATTCGTTCTTCTCCACAAAACTCCGTTAGTTGGCCGCGTTGATTTCACCGCCAACCTGCGAAAGGGGCGCCACTTGCAGTGGGTGGTGGGTCTCACGGACGACAGCAATTATATTCTGTATCAGATGGACGATAAGTCCTTTCAGCGAATAAGCGTACTCAACGGAAAGAGATCCTTAGAGACCAAAAGTCGCCAAGGTATGGGCAAGAGTCGCCTTTGCACGCTCAGGATCGAAATAAAGCCCAACAGCATTGTGCAGCAACTCTTCGTCAACGGGGCGTGGACGGCCCTTGATACGCGGAGCGATCCACGTCGAAATGTAGGCGATGGGAAGTTCGGCTTCGTCGTTGATTCTGACGAAGTCGTGGCGCTCGCTAACTTCAGCTTCCAACCCCAGTAAAGTACATCGTCGCCGCCACCAGTGAAGCTTCTATATCTCACTCTGCACCGTTAATTCGCTTTGCCGCCGCGCCGGCCAGCACCAGCTAATCTCACCCAATGCTGGTCTTCACCACGTCCTTGATGTTTTCGGTCATGGCTCCCTTGATTTCCTGCCAGCGGTCGCCGGTCTCGAGCTTGCAGTCCACACCCTTGGTACCGGCGAGAGCGGTGACGTCAGTGATCTTCTTCCAGTCAAGCGATCCCGCAGGAGGCAGGGTGTGGTCCGTCCCCGGATCTTTCACCTTCCGTTCCACTTTGACTTCAGCGTCGAACACCTCAGCCATCGCAACCCTCCTCACTCCTCACGCAACCGATGCCAACCCTATCCCACTTCCCTGGAAAAGAACTTGCTATGAAAGTGAATCCTTCCGTTTGGGGCGCTAAAGAACATGTCGCCGTTCTCGGTGTGCAGTGTGATCATGGACCGGCCTGTTTCGTCGGTGTTCTCAATCAATGAAATCTTCAGTTCCTTGGGCGTGGCGATGACGATGGACTCCTTGCCTTCCTTATCTACGAGTTGGATTCTGTGGCCGCTCTTCGTGACGATGCGCTTCACATCGTTGGGCTCAATATCGCCTCCCCAGAATTCGTCTGCGCGCGGTGCTTGATAGACTCCATTCCACAGACAACCCATCACGTAGGGGCGCTCCGGGTCGCCGTCTTCGAAAGCCACCAGGACCTCGTCGCCCACTTCCGGCATAAACATAAAGCCACGGTCAGCGCCGGCGTGAGGAGTCACCATTCGCGCCCAGTGAGTTGGGCCGTCCTCCTGCCAGAAGTATTGCACCTGAATTCGGCCCATCTTCTTGGGATCGTTGTGGTCTGTTACTCGTGCCGGCACCGCTCCAAACCAAGGCTTCATTTGCGGAGGGTTGGGATCGGTGTAATTCTTCCAGGGCGTGCAGGTGAATTGGTTGGTGTAACCGCTAGGGTCCCAGTTGTGGGCCACGTGGGTGACGCCGTAGGTCCCAGTCGCCTCCAGCGCTTCGTCCACTTGCACCGTGTTACCGGGCAGAAGTTCGGTGTTGCGGCTTTGGCCGAAGGCCGTAACGCTGGCCCCCATCGACCGCACGCTTTCTTTCTTCAGGAGCTTTTCGTATTCATCCAGGGTCACAGCACGGTTTCGGTCGTGGAGATAGCCTGGCGGCAGGTTGTCCTTGGATCCCTGCTGCGCCGCGCTAACCAGAGGTGACATAGAATCGTAGAACTGAGGATCGTCACGCACCTCAGCGAAGGTATGGCTCTTCATTTCATGGTGGTCGTAATGAACTCCGTTAAATGAAGGGGGCGCAAGCGTGCCTTTGACCGTAAAGCCCAGCAAGCCTTTCTCCCCGCTCTCGCCGCGCCATCGGACCTCCGTGCCGTCCTGGAAATTAGCGTAAACCTCGATGCCGGTCTCTGTCGGCCGCATCCAGGCGCCGTGATCGTCCACGATGCGATGAAGGAATTCAAAATCAGTTTCGCCCCATTGCACATAGCTGAGGGGCCGGCCGTCTTCGCAATTCACATCGATATCTAGTTCGGTCCGATCGGCGATCTGTTGCGCGATGTCGCTGAGGGTTTTCTCTTTGTAATAGGCGTGCCTCCGCGTGACGTCCGACTTATAAGAGGTTGTAACGCCCTGAATCGAGGCTGTGTAATTGCCCGTGATTTCGTAAGTCAGCTCGACCTCAAAGACAAACCCCTGAAAGATCGGCGTCTCGCTACCGTCCTGATTGATCGCATTGACCTCAAGGTCCTTCCCCAACCATTCCTCCACCTGCACCATGGACTCGGGATCGATTCCACCCATAGCCAAAACGTCCGGGAGAAGGCCTCCTGGCCGCTGCTCTCTGCTGTGTTGAAACTCTAAATGGCACCACCAATGCTGGTTCAGTTCCTGGGCGATCGACACGTGGCTGAGGAACACATTCGTAATCAACTTGCTGTCGATCCTGAGGTTCAGATAGCTAGGTCCCATGGCTAACCCGTCGAAGCGTGGCCCCAAAGTGCGCCTGCTTTTTGGTGGTGGTGCTTCAGCAGATCCCTGGTCGGCCACATACAATCGATCAAGATCAGACGACTACTGCCGGGCTTCGGAACCCACTCAATGGTAACCCTGCCGCCGGCGCCGCCTTGGTTACCCCCGAGCACATAGTACGACCACGCCGGAAAACGCTGGCGGCCAAAGTGCCTATAGGTGTTGCGGCGGTTCGGAAAGCTCGGTACAGGCAAGTCGCAAAACCCAACATGCCCCTGGCCCACGGAATGGCGATCCCGAAAGACCATCACACAGCCATAACGCGGCGGCCAAACGCGAACGCCGCCCCAGACTTGGTGGTGGCGGGACCAGAACACGGCTCCCGTGCTGCAAGGCGATGTACCCAGTCCTTGGTAGCCGGCCGCTGTAAGACAGTGATTTACGAATGCCGAACACCAGTCGTAGAACTTGCCGCCGACTTTGACGGTAAGGCGGGTCGGCGGATCGTCGCCGCTCCTGACGTCAGCAAGCAATTCGTTCAGAAGTGGCCAGCCACCGTGCCCGTGAAACTCGTACTCGCTGCCAGCGTTCAATTGGAAGCGGCGGTCTCCCTCGTTCACTGGGCCCTTCACGTCTACCCACTTTCGAGTGTTCCCCGACCCAACCTGAATCCGCGCTTGCTTGTAGACGCTGCCCGGAGAGAAGTGGAGCCAATCCCTAGCGACCGCCATCCACGGTGTACGGGGTTGGAGCTTGCGATAGTGGAGGGCTTGCTGTTCTTGGACCTGATTCATCCAACGAGCCTCCAGGCTTGGTAGCGACGCAGGTCGTCGGGAGAAATCTTTCCCTTCAGCTTGCGGGTGCCGACCCGCAATTCTGCCTTGACGGGACGGCCGTCATCGGACTGGCCCTGAGGAACGAGATTGATCTCACTCTTCGTCGCAAACATGGCGTCCTGCCCTTTGCCCATCACAAAAAGAGCGGCGTCACCGAGAAACTTCACTCTCCAGCTTGGCCTCGATCGAAACTCAACGGCGTCCGGACCAGAGAACCGCTTGGCAGTAATCTCCTTGATCAAGCCGTCTATCCATCGAACCGCTTCCTCCGAAGGATCGCCAGAAGGTGTACGGGAGAAACGGCCGTAGGCCGCGAACCGCTGAATACCCCATCCCAGTTGCAGAAAACCCAAGGCGAAAAAAACTTCGTTACCCCCCTGGAAGCTCACAAAATTCACTGCCACGTTCCAGAGCCCGACAAGCATAAAGGCAACACCGTCGATAATCAGGACCCAGGGACTTGGTGTGCTAAGGGCCAGGACACCATCAATCAGCAGAAATCCTCCGAGCATCGCCAGGATCCCGTTGAGGGAGTTCATCCCCGTAGCACTGACCCCTCTGGCCAACGCGAGCGTTCCAAAGATCAGGCTCCCGATGCCACTGGCCCGCAAGCTCCTATTTACCAGGCGGCGGTTTAGCGCTCCCCGAAGCTCATCAAACGTTACGGCCTGGCCCATCGCCTTCAAACCTTGGCGGCTAATCCCAAATCCTTGGACTGAGCCACGCTGTCCAACCCAGTGGTTTCACCATTTTGATTTTGGTCGCCACGCCTCCCGATGAGACACCCAAATCAGTTCGCCAAAGGTCATCCTGGAGGCCGAAGTGGTCGCCCGGTGCAGCAACCCCCCTCTTAACAAAAGGCGCGAGCGCATACGGCCATCCCGCCCATTCAGGATAATCACTGAATTGGCATGGTCAGCGAGAGTTTCACGGCCGAGGTCGTCATACTTAACCAATTGGTAAAATCTGCTCCCCGTCGATAGTTAACTTGCTTCGTATCAATAATCTCTTGGCTTTACAGAAACAACTCCCTTGTTTTCATAGACCTCTTGGCTTTCGAGCGTGTGGAAAAAACCTTGTCCTTTGTTTTCAATAACCTCTTGGCTTCGTTCGGAACGTTCTAAAATCGAAAATCATCCCCGCAATGGCGTTCCGGGCCTCCAGAGAGCCGATTGTTGCTGCCTCTGGTAAGTGCATTCCGCCGTCCCTGAAAGATTGCCCAACCATCTTAGAATTCCGCTTCGCCCCATCTGACCTCACTGTGCTACCGGCCCGTGACCCAGCCGCAGCAAACAATTGCTGGTGTCAGAATCAAGAATCACGTTCGCCAAACCGAGGACTAACCGGCGCGCCGATGTTTTGACATGAGTTCCATTAGAATGCAGGGCGCAGCCCTCCAAGTCGCCGAGACATTTCTCTAACATTCTTGTTTTCTTCAGCATTCCGGCTTCGTTCGCCTTTCCCGTCCGCCTTACGCCATGACCGCAAAAATTCTGTCTCCCGGCGACCGCAGAACGACGTTTAGGTCTAGAAAGTAAACTTGAGCGCGAACTGAATCTCCCGCGCCGGTCGCGCCTGCAAGATCTGACCAAAGAACGGGTCGGGGATAAACGCGGGGGCTGGAGCGGAAGTATTGCAACTATTCGTCGCCGTGGACACACTGGCGCAAAAATCTGTGTATGCGATACCTGCCCTGCTATATGGTTGGTAGAAGTTGGCGCGATTAAACAGATTGAAGAACTCGGCGCGGAACTGAACGCTCCTGCCCTCGCCTCCTAGCGAAGTGTCCTTCAGGACCGAGAAATCGAAGTTGACTAAGCCCGGACCGCTCAATGTATTACGCCCCAGATTTCCGGCCGTGAGCCCGCAGTTCGGTGCCACGTCAAAGACGCTGTCAGAGGTCGGACTGCAGCCTTGGCCCATGAAGATTTGATCGGAGGTGACGGGCGGAGCGAGAGGTATACCGTTGTCTATAGCGGCTTGCGGAGTCCTGTTGTTGACTGCGACTGTGCCGCGAACGTCCGGACGCAGCGAAAGCCCAAAAGAATCGGTAAACACCGAGTAGGGTTGGCCAGACTGAATCGTGGTGATGCCTGCAACCTCCCAGCCCTTACCTAAAAGACCCAAGCGGGCCAACCTAGGAACCGCATATATGTAATCAAAGACCAAGCGATTGCGCACGTCGAAGTCGGAGAGCCCTCGTTCCAAACCCAGATTGGCAGAATCCTGGGGGAGGGTGGGCCGAGTGCTTATGATCGGAAGGGTCGGCTGAAGACTCAGCGTAGGGCTTATGCTGTTGACCGTAGTAAATGTGGCTGGATTGATAGCCGCAACGCTGCTGAGATACATTGCGTCTAGCGGCCAATCGAGGAAGGCTTGTGGCTGCAGTGATGATGCATTGTCGATTGACTTCGCCCACTCGTAGTGAGCACCGAGCCGGAGCCCGTGGAATCCTCGAGTATCGAGGCTCGCCTGGAGTGAGTTGAAGCTAGAGGTGGCGGAGTCTTCCTCCTGCAGAATGCTGGTCGTCAGGAAGGGATTGGAAATCTGAGTTAAGCAAGTGCTCGGACTGCCGAAGAAAACCTGCGGCGGGCAAGGGCTGATGTCGCGTAGCCTAGGGAGCTTGCGACCAGCGGACCCAAGGTAGACGACTTCGGCAACGATGGTCGTCCCAAGTTGCCTTTGAATCCCTAAGTTGAATTGCTGTACGTAGGGAGTCCGCGTATTGGGGTCTCGTCCAGTAACCGAATAAGGCTGCTGAAACCAAACGGAAGGAGAGTTTATCCCGAAGGTCTGCTCCAGACTAAAGCCGCCCGAGTCGGGGCCGAGAGTGTTGGCGCAGGTTGGGTTTGCGACATACAGCGCACTTGGGGGCTGGGGGCAAAAAAAGGAGAAATCCTGATAGACAAACGGAGGATTCAATAGCATATTGACCGAAGGCTGTAACGGCTGTTGGTCAAACACGACCGCATAGGCGCCGCGAAGGACAGTCTTTCCGCCGCCCGGATTCCAAGCGAGGCCGAACCGAGGTCCGTAATTGCTCTTGTCGGTGTAGAAGCCGGCGCGAGGCACAGCAGAAGGCGCGGTACCTATTACGTCTCCAAATGGATCGTATTCGGTGGTCGTGCCGCCCCGGACGAGAGCATTCAGTGCGGGATAGTAATTTACCAGCCGGTTGCGAGTCTCCGTCGGGGCAGTATTGACTTCATATCTCACTCCTAAATTGACAGTAAGATTTCGGTTGAGCTGCCATCGGTCCTGAACAAACCAGTCCAGAGATTGGGTTCGGAAATCGCGATCGAATCCCCCAAAATCTGAGCTGACACGAGCAATCGAGCCCACGTCGGGAGTTCCGGTCGCCCCGACGAAAAACCCATCGTAGAAGCCTAGCAGTCCGCGAGCAGCGGCTTGGTTCAGGGCGTCGAGACGAACGTAGCGGTATTCGGCGCCGAGCTTTAGGCTATGACGCCCCCGAACCAAGCTTAGGGCCTCAGAGATGGACCACACGTTATCGGCCCGTGCATCCGGGGCCCCCCAATTCGATCCTAATTGCGCATAAGGTGTTATTACTTGTTCTACCGTACCTTCTTGGCTGCCGAGCCCCCCAACGCTCAATGTTGGCAGGCCAATCTGAGTCGAGTAAAGATTCTGGAAGCCGAAGGAACTTGGATCAAGTGTCCTGTCCAAGGGCAACACGTTGAGTGCAAAGCGGTTCCAAGCTACGCGCAGCTCGTTTACGGTATCGGCTTTAATTGAGCTTGTATAACCTAGACTGAAGCTCTGGTTTCGGCCGTCAACTGAATTTCCATTTCCGGGGTAGTTAGGCGTGCGTGGAACATTGCCTCCCTGAACCTGGCCGATATTCTGAGCATTGTACTTGAAGCTCAGGCTGGACCGCTGCCCCTGCCAGTCCAATCGCCCCAGGTAGTTGTCAGTGCTTGTGCTGTTGGCGGACTGGCCTACAAAGAAGGCGGGACCGGTGGATTGCTGGCTGAAAGGCAAAGGCAGTGGGTATTGTGTCGTTGGAACCGTGCTGAGCGCGCTCGCAGGGACGTTCGGGGCTGGATACAGGTTATACAGCGCTTCTGCAAGTGGGTCGAGTGAATATGGACCCTGTGGTAGCGACGCGGTGCAGGACGCAAAGGTTGTGCCACTGCGGAGACAATTCTCCGGTACGCGCTCGAAGACTGGTCGCGGGTTTGACACCCTGAATCCTTCGTAGTTAAAGAAACCAAATAGCTTGTCTTTTTTGAGCGGTCCTCCGATATTGCCCCCGAACTGATTTTGGTTACTCGGTGCTTTCCGCTGATTATAAATCGAGGCCAAGGTGGGATCGCTCAGCGGATCGCCGAGGCCGTTCAGCTTGAGCCACTGGGCATATTCATCGAAAGTGCCACCACTGTACACCGAGAAGAAGTTGTCGGCACTTAAAGCAGAGTTGCGGTTGAACTCAAACAAGGTACCGTGAACTGCATTCAGACCCCTACGGCTGATGGTGTTGATCTGGGCACCGGCGTTCCGCCCAAACTCTGCAGTAGACGTGCTGGCCTGCACGCGGAACTCCTGCATGGCCTCGACGAGCTGAAAAGGGAGAGATTGATTGATCGTGTAATCGTTGTTGTCCGCACCGTCGAGCAGGAAGTTGTTCATGTTGGCTCGAACCCCATTTACTACGAGCGATGCGCCTTGGAGCGAGGAACCTTGCTCGACGGGATACGCGCCCGCGGCCAGCAGCGCCAGATCCAGAAAGTCGCGATCTGCCAAAGGCAGAGTGCGAACGGCTTGGCTGTCAATCACGGTGCTCAGGGTACTGCTTGCGAGTTCGATGTGTACCGGCGGTAGACCGAGGAGAATGGGTATGGTGAGTTTACTGGTGCCTGCTGGAATTCGTAATTGTTTCTGAACCTGTTGGCTCCCGGCTTTCGTGACGGTTAGGACGTAGCTTTGAGACGGCGGCACGTTGGAAAAGGCGTAGTTGCCCGCCGTATCCGTGGTCTGCTCTTGCGAGAAGGCCCCGGTTGCGCTCACCAGGCGTACCGTCGCCCCGGAGGCAGGGGTATGGTCGCGGTCCCGGTTGCGAACGAAACCTGCCACCGTCGCGTTCTCCGGGACACTGGGCTGGGTCTTGCCAGGCGGAGCTTGTTGACCCGCTACGGCTGGCGGCGCCTTTTCCGAAGGAGTCGGCGGTGGCACGACCGCGGTCAAGGATAAGGGCAATTGGAAGTCTGGAACCACCACCCTTTGCTCGTAGACAGCCACAGCGACGACATCCTGATAAAAATACCAATCTGAACCGTTGATTGTGGTCCGGAGGAGGTAATCGGGCGCCGGCGGAACTTCCTCAAACGTGTAAATGCCGCTGTCGTCCGTCTTTCCGGTTTTGGTGATTCCTCTGGTTTCGCTGGTAAGCACTACTGTGACGTTGCGGACGGGCTGGTTCGAGGCGTCTCTAATGAGCCCTGACACCGTGGCGTTTTGCGTGACTCCCCACAGGCATGTGCCGGTCACGCCCACGATGACAACCGATGCAATGAGCAGTGCGCGCCGAATCACGATCATGGGATCCCCCTCTTGACGGATCGGTCAGAATTTAGAACGGTAACTACCTGTCAACGCCCAATCTAATACCTTAAGGAATCGTGTATTGTCAAGCGAAAACTTTTGCTGGGGGCTGAACTATTGGACTCCGTGAGGCGACGCGGTGGAGTAGATCTCGAGGATGCGGCCTGAGACATATTGCTTAGGCGGCTTAAAGTGCGCTGGATGCGCCTTAACGGCTTCGAAGTCCGCCAGCGCTTCCGCCTTCTCGTTGGAATCCTTCTCCCCGGAAAGGAAGAAGAGGCTACTGTGCGTTGCGCCCCGAAAGAAGTACGCCAGCGACCGTTTCGAGCCCCCGTTCTCGAGGTATGCGGAGAGCGACTCTTCTGCTTTGAGGTAATCACCCTGGAAGTAAGAGTGCAGCCCGCGGCGCAGGAGGTCGTCGCTCGTCGTCGCGGAGGCGGGTAGGGGAGAACTCGTGCTCGGAGCCACGGGCTTCGCTGGCTTTGGCGGCGGAGGCGGGGGTGCAGCCGGCGTCAACTTCGCGCTGATCTTCGTGAGGTAATCGTTTGTGTCGGAGGCCATGCGGTCGCCAGACTGCGGAAGCTGGGAGAAACAGAATTTGGCTTGTGGGTAGTTCTGCTGGTTGTAAGCGCCTACACACTCCTGGAACTTGTCGATGCGGTCGAGATTAGACTGGATTTGGTCTTTGAACTTGGGCTGCTTCAGTTTCCGCGATATCGACAGGGCTGCGTTGAGCGCCTCCTTCGCCTGTTCATAATCCCCGGAACTAAACTCGCCGGCACCTTCGTTGAAGTCGCCGGCCTCAGCCTTGTATAACGCATCTTTGGCCTGGCAGGCCAGCTTCATGTGGCCCCGACCGGTCGTGTCAAGATATCCCGGGTTGACGTGATCAATTTGCTGAAACTCGTCACAAGCCCCTTCCTGATCCGGCTTGAGCATCAGCCTCTCAGCGTCCTTGCGGAGATCGTCCAACGATTGCTGGCTGGACTGCGCTGGCGCCCGCGCTGTAACTGGCAGAGCAAAGTCCGGAACGAGGACGTGATTTTCGTATGCCGCAATGCTCACTACGCCTGGGTACCAGTACCATTTGGAGTCGTTGTCACTGGCCGATACCATATAGTCCGGTGCCGGCGGCACTTCCTGAAACGTGAAGACGCCGTTCAGGTCTGCCTCGACCGTTTTGGTGAATCCGCGACTAGAGCTGGTTAGCCGAATGGTTGCCAGCGGGACGGGTCTCCCTACCGCGCCTCTAACCAGCCCCATAAGAGTCCCATTCGGCGTCACGGCAAACGTCGGGGCAATGGAAACGAGTATGACGACGAAGAACTGGAATTTCATTCTGGAGTTCCCGCCGGACACCCCCCGAAAGCGCTGTCTCAATTATCTGTACCTATTACACCTTAAAGTATTCAAGGCGCACCTGTTTCCGCCACCATCACTACAACGCCACTGCCCAGCATACGTAGGTTACATGCCGGAGGACGGGCGGCAAGCAAGATCAGTCCGAGGGGCCGGTCCGCCGTTCAGGAGGCCGACACCGAAAGCCGAGTGGCGTTTGTCTACCTTTATCACTGCTCCTTAAGAAGATCATCCACGGCTTTATCGATGTCAAAGCCCGAAAGGGGACCAACCAATCGAGCCGTCGCTCCGGGTTTTACGGTCACCCTTCTGGTTTCAGTACCTAGTGGACCTTTCAGTTGAATCGGATAGTCGCCCGGTTCTAAAGAAAGAACCATAGGTGTGTCGCCCGGAACACCAGGAACCTTTACGGGTTTGCCGTCCGCAGTTTGAACACTGAGTACATGCGCCCACGGCATGGGATTCAGCTCCACGTATCCTATCTGGCTCGGCCGAGGCGGGGGGGGGCGGCGCAACACGAAAAACACCACTGCCAGGCCAAGCACAACGAGTGTGCTGGTGACAGCCCACCAGACAGCTCGCGGTGGCGCCGGCATCTGTTTGGGAGGCTCTTGCTGATGATCCTCTGGCTCCGGTCGGGCAGGAGGCTCCTCGAGTGCGACTTCTACTGGGCTCTCCACTTCGGGCCGGTTTCCACGCGGAACCGGCAGGGTGTCAATAAACAGATCGGGCTTCAGCCGGTCGCGCTCGATTTGGACCAAGCAGTCTTCATGAAGAAGCCGGAACTCTTCGCTGCGGCGGTAGGATTCAGGTGCGGCGTCAAGTTCTCTCAGCGCTTCTTCTGCTTTGCCTTCATCGAGTAGCGCCCCCGCTCGAGCTATTGTCGCTTGTCGATCCTGCTCAAAATCGTCCCACTCATGGCGGACCGAGGTGAGCAGGTCCTCAATCTCGGGTGATTCGAGGTCTTCCCGATCGCGCTCGAGTTCCTCGACTGCCCTTTGGAAATCCTTGTTGCGCCGGTAACCTTCGGCACGAGTCAGTATCCGTTCAATGCTTTTCTGGCGGCGCTGTTGCCCGGCTTGCTCAGCACGCATCAAACCAAGAAGAGCGCTCAACTCGGGAAAAGGACCTAGAGAACCCTGACCATTCTCGAGAATCGAAATCGCCTCGGCAAAATCCTTGTTCCGGGCCCTTTCTTCAGCGCCGGCAACCGCCTTCTTGACTAGGCTCTCGGTGAGTTTGCGCGCCTGCGAATCCTTTAGCGTGCGGAGCGACGCAATCAGGTCAGGTTCCTCCGGCTGATCTTTGAGAGCCCTCTTCAGCACAGCTTCCGCATCGTCCAGCCGGCCTTGCTGAGCCATGTTTCGAGCCGTCTCGAGCTGCTCATCGATGTAGTGCCTCTTGCCTTGCGCATCGGCGAGGCGGTTGGCGTTCGCTTCGAGCCGGCGCAGCTGGGGATGATCGTGGAAAGCGCTCAAGGCGTCCTTTGCTAAATTCGACGCCTGGCCAAAATTTCCGTTGCTCAAAAGGTCCTCAATATCAATGCAGTACCGGCTCAGGTCCTCTTGCAAGCGGCGCGCCTTCCCGAGTAGTGAGCCAGCTTGGGCCTTCAAGCCGCTAATGTCTTCGGAATCCCACAAAGGATTGCTCAGGAGGCTGATCGCCTCTGCGTACTCCATGCGGTTTACGGCCGTACTGGCCCTCTCCAACAGCTGCTGCAATTGACCTTGGCGCGCGCCGGCAAGGGCCTCAGCGACGCGCTGGCGCAGGGACTCAAGCGCTGCCTCACCGGCATAGATCCCCAGCGCGCCATCGAGGAGCGCCTTCGCCTGATCCAATGCGCCGCTCTTGATGTGCTGTTCGACCTGGGTCACCAAACTGCGAATGGAAGTGACTCGGCCAACGCGCCCACGGCACTCCGTGACGAGTTGCTGGAACTCATTGAACTTTGCATAGGCTTTAGGGGCCTTGTTCAAAATGGCCCACGCCGCTTCGGCATTGTCGGCCTGCAACAGCCCGCGGGCTTGCGCCAACGCGTCATCTCGGTCACGCTCAAAGCTGTGCCAGCGGTTCCGGATGGTGACCAGCAGTTTTTCTATCTCATCCGATCTCTTTTCTCTTAGCGCATGCTCAAGAACACCGACCGCATCCGCGTACTCGTCGTCCGCTGCGTAAGCCTCGGCTCGGTCGAGCGCCTGCTGGATCCGCTCCCCTTCCCGCTGCCTCTGCTCTGCCGCGGCTTCACGGGCGACCTCCAGCAACGCGTTTAGCTCCGGCGAGCGCCCCACGGCGGCTAGCGCCGCTTCGAGGGTCTCGATCGCGGCGGAATAATCCTTGCGACGCATCAGGTCGCTGGCTGCGCCGTGGGCCTCACGAATCATCTTCTCCACCAAGGCTCTAGCCCGGGATTCCTCGGCGGCTTTCAGAAGACCGGTCAAGATTGGCTCGTCCGTCGCGACTTCCAGAGCTCGCTTGAGACGGGCTATGGCGTCATCGAACTGGCCTTTCTGGAGCAAATCGCGCACAACCTCTTGCTGCTCCTCCACAAAACGGCGCCTTCTCTGAAGTTCGGCGCGGTGGCTCGCCTGGTCGTAAAGTCTGAGTACTTGAGGATCCTCAGGGAACTCTTTGCGTGCCTCGCCAGCCAGCCTCTCGGCTTCCTCGAATTGTTCCCTGTACAAAGTGTCCTGAATTTGGCCACATAGTTTGCGGATCCGGCGCTGGCGTTCCTCGCGCTCTCGCCCTTCCTTGGCCGAGCGGATCAATGCCTCAACTTCGGGGTTGGCGGCGTCCAGTTCCTGCGCTCTCAACAGGGTTTCAAGTGCTCGGGAATAGCTCCTCTCAGCTATCAATCGACGAGCCGACTCCATGATTTGCTGGACTTGGCGCCGCTGCTCTTGCTCGTGGAGCCCTGCCTCAACTTCATGCAGCAGTTTGAGTGCCGGCTGGTGATCTCGCTCGATATTCAGAGCGTCTTGCAATTCCTTCTTTGCCGACTTGAACTCGCCTGAGCCGCAGAAACTTCTGGCTCGCTCCATATAACGGGCTAGTCGCCGCCCTTTTTCTGCTTTTTCTCGACCTCTCCGCGCCTCCTCGTGCCTCGGGTCATCTCGAAGTACTCGACTGAACTCGGAAATGGCTTCTTCGTATCGTTCGGCGTCAAGGGCTTCATTGCCGCGGCGCAAACCTTCGCCCGATGGCTCAGAGCGCCTAACGGTACTCACCTGATCTTCAATCTTCTGGAGTTCAATCCGAGCCTCGGTTTGATTTGGCGCGCTTTCGAGGACCTCTCTGTAACATGCTGCAGCGCGACCAAGGACACCTTTCCCCAGGTGCTGCTTGGCCTCTCGCAAGAGCTTCTCAATCGTGTCTCGCTTAAGGTCACGCAGGGCGAACGCCATCAGTTCGGCAGTTTGATAGCGATCCGCCGGGGCCTTCGCCAGCGCTTGCCCTACGATCTCGTCCATCTTGGGTGGGCAATCGCGGACGACATTCAACAGAGGCTCTGGGCGCAGGGTTCGAATCCTCTCTTCCACAGTTCTCGAGTTGGCTGGGTCCAGAAATGGGTGCCGGTAGGCCACGAGCTCATACAGAACGATGCCGAGCGAGAAAATGTCAGAACGCCGATCGAGGTTTTCCTCGCCCCTGGTCTGCTCCGGTGAACTGTAGGCGGGCGTCAGGAAGGCCATGCTCTTAAGTGGATTGGTGCCGATGCGGGCAACGCCAAAATCAACCAGCTTTGCCACGCCGCCGTCACGTGCCACCATGATATTGGCGGGCTTCACGTCCCGGTGCACGATCTTGGCCTTGTGGGCGAAATTGAGGGCGTCGCAGATCTGGGCGATAATGTCCAGCTTCCGCAGTAGGGTGAGCGGTCTTTGTTCCTTGATTACGCGTTTCAAGTCATCGCCATCCACGTACTCCATTGCGATGAACTGCACTTCTCCGTCGTCGCCAAAGTCGTAGATCTGAACGATGTTGGGACTTGGGAGCTGCCCCGCGCTGGACGCCTCGCGCCTGAAGCGTTCCCGAGCTTGCGTCTCCTCAATGTCACTGGTACCGAGATCAATGACTTTCAAAGCGACATCCCTTTGAACGCGCTCGTCCCAGGCCAGATAGACGCGACCCATAGCGCCCCGTCCAAGCTCGCGCTTGATCGAATATCTTTCTCCTAAGCGTTCAGGCATATCCGAAAAGACCCTAGCGTCGCTTCACACAGTCCGGGGAGCTCTTCAGGCCAGCGGCCCGATGCGCGTATGCTAGCATTGTGCAGTTTCTAAATCAATTAACCCGAAGAGGTATTATAATAGTATTTACTATATCATGAGTACGGTGCCGTTGAGCGAGAGAACCGTGGCTGCTAAATTTGACTATCATACGACGGTCGGCAGGAGTATAATGCCCGCGATTGGGGGGGACGTCCAGTCATAGTCATAAAGGTAACCTTCGCATCAAGGAGGACAAACCCGTGGCGCTAGAACGTTGCCCAAATGGGCATCTCTACGACCCTGCGAAACACAGCGGTGGCTGCCCTTATTGTGGCTTGGCAGATGTGGGTCTGGACTTTTCGAAAACGCATCCGAAGCGGCCAGCCTCAGAATACGGCGCTGACGAGCCGGAAGAATTGCGCACCCGAGCTAGGGATCAGCCCGCGCCCGGTGGTGCGGACCCCGGGGCAACCCAGGCGTATTACCGCCGGGAACTCAATCTCGATCCTGTCGTGGGCTGGCTGGTTTGCATCGAGGGAAATAACAAAGGTCGCGACTATCGCATCCGCAGCGAGAACAACTTTGTAGGTCGTTCCGAGAAAATGGATATTTGCATCGAGGGAGACGACGGAATCTCGCGTGAGAATCACGCAGTAATAACTTTCGATCCCCTAAACTCTTCGTTTAAGCTCTCCCCTGGAAACGCCAGAGGGATAGTGTACCGCGAAGAGCAAATTGACAGGACCGAAAGAGCCGTCCACAGCCCAGTTGACCTAAACCCGTACGACAAGATCCGATTGGGCAGGACGCGGCTGCTCTTTGTTCCGTTCTGTACACCGGACGGATTCAATTGGAGCGCCTCCCCCGACGATAGGGACAGAGACGAATGAGTAGAGTGCGCGTAGCACACACTTTCATCCGGCTGCTGGCCGTTTGCTGCCTTCTGGGCATAACGACCCAGGCCGCTGAGGTGGAGCGTTTCTTCATCAGCCAGGCTCGGGTGCAGGCGAGCGCTCCTCCGAGCGTTACCGCCTATCTGGACGCGCTCGATGCCGACGGGCGGCCTGTTGGCGGGTTCACCGTCTCCGGTAGCCTGGGCACTCACCCTCTTACGCTAGTAAGTATCCTGCCGTTCGAGCAAAGCAAAGAGGGTGTTGCTTACATTTTCCTCGTCGACGTCTCGGGATCCATTGGCCCTTCCGAGTTTGCGCAGATGCGGGCCGCCCTCGCCGCTTGGATTGACGATCTGAGACCTGCAGACCGGGTAGCGGTGTTTGCCTTTGGAAATGAATCGCGCCAGGTTGCGGACTTCAGCGCGACCCGGGCGGACCTCACGGGCGCGCTTGAAACTCTCGTGCCCGGTGACCGCAAAACGCAGCTTCACACTGCTCTGGCGCAAGCCATGGAACTTGCAAAACGAACCGACGAGGGCTTGCCCGCGCGACGGGTGATCGTGGTACTGACTGACGGCAAGGACGAAGGCAGCGGCCGAACGGCGGAAGACGTACTCGCTGAGATCAAGACAGTCCACATGCCAATTTACGCCATCGGCTTTAGTCGTCTGCCGTTGAAGGAAAGACAGCAATACCTTGACGTCCTGCATCGTTTTGCGGATAACTCGGGTGGAATATACCGGCTAGCAGGCACCGAACCTTTGGAGAATATATACGCAGAGATGCGCCAGGCTATCCGAGGGGTTTGGGCTGTGACGTTCAAGTGCGCCCAATGCCAAGCCGATGGCCGGGAGTATCCGCTTCAGGTCACGATGACCGCTGCCGGGAATCGCAGCTTTAGCGACAGCTTGGAGATTGCGATCCCAATACCACCGCCAGTTCCGAAAGAACGAACGGCGCAGTGGTGGAAGAAGTGGTGGGTGCTCACCCTAGCCGGAGTACTGGTTATGTCCGGCATCGCATTGGTCATTGTTTTCGCCGTTCGAGGCGGGAAGCAACAAGAGCCACCCATAGCGTTCGCTCCACCTCCTGTGGACGACTACGTGCCGGCGCCGCCGGAGCCTCACGGCCTGCACGTGCGACTCTCGGTGATCAAGGGGACACACCCGGGCAGCACGCACGAGTTACGGTTGGTGAAGCGAGCCGTGATAGGGCGGCGGCGCGGGTGCGATTTGGTCCTCGAAGACGACGACGAGATCTCCAGCCGCCACTGTGAACTAGCTTTAGTGGACAGCAAAGTGATCGTCTACGATCTGCAATCCAGAAACGGGACTTCCGTGAATGGAGTCCCTATTGTGACCCGCTGCCGCCTGGAGAGCGGCGACGCAATTCTGGTCGGCCGCACCGAACTCCGCGTCACCTTTTAGGAGGAGCCATGACACTCTCTCCCGCCAACGCGCAGGACATTGGGGCGCGCGAACAGCAGCAAGACTCGTTTGGCTTTTCCAACTTTAACGACAGTGCCTTTGTCTTGCACGGCGGAGTAGTTGCCGTGGTCGCGGATGGCATGGGCGGGATGGCGCATGGCAACGCCGCCAGCCAAACTGCAGTCCGATCTTTTCTCAGCGGCTACGCTGCCAAGTCGCCGCAAGAGTCCATCCCTCAGGCGCTGGATCGGGCGCTCAAAAATGCTAACAAGGCGGTCGTCAATCTGGCGCGGAGTGCTGGCCTGGAAGACGGGATGGGTACAACGTTGGTGGCGGCGGCGGTCCACCACGGATCGCTCTACTGGATTTCGGCTGGAGACAGCCGGGTTTACCTCTTGCGTAACGGTCAAGTATCGAAATTGAACGCTGACCACATTTACGCCAACGAGTTGCGCCAAGACATGGTGGAAGGCAAGCTGTCAAGAGCGGAAGCGATGGGAAACGCGCAGCGCGGCGATCTCACCAGCTATCTTGGCCTCGACGAAGTGCCAGAAATCGATCGCAATTTGCGGCCCTTCCCGATCCACACCGGTGAGTCGGTAATTCTATGCACCGACGGCCTTTACCGTGGGCTGAGAGAGGACGAGATCGCTGCTTCGTTTCAGGGTGACCCTCAGACCGCATGCGAACGTTTGGTTCAGCGCGTTTTGGCGAAACACTTGCCGCACCAGGATAACATCACCGTCATCGCTCTCAAATGCGGTCCCAAAGGAGCGCGCACCCGGGGTGCCCACACCAAAATAGCGGTGGCGGTTTCCAGTGTGTTCTTTCTTGCCGCTTTGGGATTGGGAGGGTACTGGTGGTGGCGAACTGAACATCCAGCCAGCGAACCCGTGGCAGCCAACCAGGAAGCGCCGCCCGTTGCGACGGCGGCGCCCCCCGCTGCGGCGATTCCGACACCGCCGTCTAACCCAGTTCAGAGCCAAGGAAGTCAGGCACCGCAACCGAAGAACGTCGCCCCCAGTGCGGTTCCCAACTTGTCTAGCAAAGTAACTCTGTCGCCGCTGTCCCTAGATTTCGGAGAGCAGTCTGTCAACGGGCGCAGTGCCCCTAAACAAGTCACTCTGACGAACCGAGAAAAAAAGCCCCTGGCACTCCGCGTCGAACTAACTGGGGATTACTCTCTACAAGGTGGCTATAGCCCACTGGAACCAGGAAAGAGTTGGCAAGTCTCCGTCAGTTTTGGCCCGCAAGGGCCTGGAAAGCGTGACGGTACTTTGACGATAAGGGACAACCTCGAAAGGAAATACGAAGTGAAGCTCACGGGCATAGGCATTGCACGATCCACACCGCCTCAGCCCGAAAAACCAGGGGGGTCTGTTTCAAGTAGTGCCACGGGGCAGGCGGCTGCTCCGGGTGAACAGACAAAGGTCGTCAAGCCAGCGGCGCAAACTGGCCAGCAGCCTCAGAATCCGGGCCAAACGCGCATACAAGAGCTACCTTTAGGGACAAAAACCGGCGGGTCTGCGCCTCAAGGAACAACAGCGCAAAGCGGCCAGCAAAATGCCGTCACCTCCTCCGCAGGTAGTCAGGCTGCTCCTTCCGGGGCCGGTCCAGTCAACCTTTCTGCGAAGTCTCTTACATTTAGTAAGCTGCCTATCAACCAGATCAGCGAACCCCAGATCGTGGAGCTTACCAATACCGGAGATACTGCTGTAACTTTAGCAGTGCAGATTGAAGGAGACGACGCTGAGAACTTCAGGGAAGAAACCAACGCGTGCGTTCTCAGCCCTCTGGAGAAAAACCACTCCTGCAACATCAAGGTTTCCTTTGTGCCCCAAGGTAGCGGTAAGAAAAAGGCATTCCTGAGAATCACTGACAGTACCCATCACAACTACAGCGTAGAGCTTTCTGGAGGCAGCCAGTCGATTTGGAAGCGCTTCGCAGGATCGGAGTAGCACTGGGGGGAAGCCGTGAAGACAAAGCGAACTTCGTGCCGATTTGCTGACAACGCTTCGACGATTGTACCGCTTTCGGTACCCCTACTTGTGGCAATCCTGAGCAGCCCCTCGGTCTTGCTTCCTCAAGATGCAGCGCTGATTGCCAGAATGGAGTCGAGCACGGTCCTCATCGTTTGCCCGTTAGACGACGGCAGAATGCAGATGGGTTCCGGCTTCGTCGTGGGAAACGGCACCTACGTGGTAACGAATAGGCATGTCGAAGCTGGAGTCAAATGCGCGGTGGCGCTTTCACCGAGCGAGTTACTGGAAGCCCAGGTTATAACAGACTCGGAGCAAAAGGATCTTGCTCTCCTGCAGGTTGCGAGGGATTTGGGCAAGCCCCCGGTGGAGTTTGCTTCCCGGAGCTTTGTGAGTACTGCGCAAAAGGTATATGCTGCTGGCTTTCCGGGTGCTGCCGAGGTAGAAGGCCTTGTCGATCTTAAGACCAGCTTCTTCCAGGTGAAGCTCACGAGTGGAATAGTCAGTGCCTTCGTCAAGAGTGCCAGTGGCACGGGATGGTATCAGACCGATGCAAGCATCCACCACGGCAATTCGGGAGGCCCGCTTTTCAATGAATGCGGCAGCGTGATCGGCGTCAATGCTGCGGGAACTGAACCCGGTATTGGATACGCGATCCAAGTCGATGAACTGCTCCCGATGTTGACGAGCGCCGGCGTAAATTACAAGTCTGCCTCCGCACCCTGCGCGACGGCTTCGGCTCCCGCCCCTCTCCGTCGCGATCCCGTGATGATGGCAGCGGTGGTGGGTGCCGCGCTTCTGGGAGTCGGCGCACTAATTACGGCCTCGACGAGGCGAGGCCGCGAAACTGTAAGACAAGGCATCCGGACCATGTCGCGGTACCGCTCTGCGCCGTCAGAGCCGCGGCCTTCGTGGCGGCCTGTTCTTCGTGGTGTAACGGGCCTTTACGCGGGGAACGAGATCGAGTTGGACGACCGGCCCTTGTTCATTGGACGCGACCCGCGCGTTTGCCAACTCGTGTTCCCAGCGACGGTGATCGACGTCTCGAAACGCCACTGCGTCCTGCGCTTCGATTCTCGCCGCCAGACGCTGCTGCTGGACGACTGCGGCTCGACCAATGGCACGTTTCTGCAGTCCGGTGAAGCAGTGAAGCCGGGCCGGCCCCATCCTCTGCGTCCCTACGATATCTTCTACCTGGGTGACCGCAGCATTACGTTCGAGGTGAGATCGGGGAAGAGTTGATGCCATTCCTTACAGCCCAGTTGAGTCGTACGGGGGGCCGGGAAATCAACGAAGATTACTGCGCCACCGTTGAGTTGAAAGACGCGGCTTGTTGGGTTGTAGCGGATGGTCTGGGCGGCCACAAGGGTGGCGAAAAGGCATCGCAGTTGGCTGTGGAAGCGGTGCTGAACTCGTTTCGTGCCAGCCCCGCTCTCTCTCCCAAGGCTCTGCAGCGCCACATCAAGGCAGCCCAGAACGCAATTCTGGCTCGGGTGGGCGAACCGCAATCGCCCTCCGACATGCGCACCACCCTGACCGTGCTCATCACCGACTACAGGAGCGTGCTTTGGGCGCACCTGGGCGACACCCGGCTCTATTACCTGGAGGGCGGGCGGATTATCTTTCAGACCAAAGACCACACCGTTCCGCAGGCACTCGTTTCCGCGGGAGACCTCTCCCCGGACGCCATCCGCCACCACCCAGATCGCAATCGTTTGCTGCGTTCCTTGGGAGGCGAAGGGGACACTCGCCCCGAAATCGTTTATCAAGAGCAGAGGCTCTATCGAGGCGATGTCTTTCTCCTCTGCACGGATGGCTTCTGGGAGTACGTCTCTGAGTCTGAGATGGAAGTCGATCTGGCTAAGGTGAAGACGCCGGAAGAGTGGCTCGCCAAGATGGAAGCTAGGTTAGCAGACCGCGCCCCTGAAGGAAATGATAACTACACGGCTCTCGCTCTCTTTTTTGATTCGCCGGATGCACCTGAGCCAGGACCCGCTCCGCGTCAAATCCAAGCCGCCCAGCCGAAGCCTGCCCGAGCCAAGGCCCGAAGGGTGGTCGCCGTTGCAGCCGCATTTCTGCTTGTTCTTAGCGCGCTCGTTCTTCTCGCAGCAAAATGGGAGTTCCTTCACAGGCGACTTGCGGCGCCAGTGTCGACGACTATCGCGCCGGCCAAGGCACCGACCACCATCCCACCGAAGGGTCCTTCGAAGGTTGACGTCGGGAAGGCTTTCAACGTTCGGCTTGGCAAGCCGTACGCTACGATCCAGCAAGCATGCGCTGAGGCTTTGGACGGCGACGAGATCTGGATCGGCCCAGGCAATCACCGGGCCTTTACTGTCACAAAGAGGCTCCTCTTGAGAGGTGCCGGGTATAAGGAGAAGGACGAGAACCATACCGAAATTAGCGTTGCTTCGGGCCAGAGCATAGATTTGGGTGGGGATCATACCGATTTGGAGGAGGTGGAGATCAAGGGCGAGAAGGACAGCCATGACCCGGTTTTGCTCGTACAGGCTACTGCCGCGTTCATACACGACACCACGATTCATGGCGGAACCTCATGCCTAATCCGCGTAGCTGAGACTCAGCCTGTTTACCTAATTGATGATCTTTTGGAAGGCGATGGCGATTGTATATGTAAGTCATCGAGCGACAGAGCGGAGCGGATACGGATCATGGAAAGCCCGGGAAGCACCTGTCGTGAAACGGGAAGTGGAGTCCAGGGGACGAGCGTAAGCCCAGCGGCCCAGAGGAATCAGCCGTCTGCTGGTGGTTCTTCAGCTGGCAGCCAGCCCCACAAAGCTAAGAAAGTCAAGAAATCCGTGCAGACCAAAGCAAGTTAGCAAACGAGACACAGGTCGGACTCACTGCCGGACGCTCATGGTCAGACTGAACAAAAGCTTCTACCTCGGTTCGCAGATCGGCTTGTCCGTTCTGGCGCTTGTCGTACTCATAGTCATGTTTGTCAGACTTGTTGATCTGGGAGCAATGCGCCGCGGCATCATTTTCTCGCAGGGCGAAATGGCCCAGCTCGTAATGGAGCTCGTTACGGAGCTGATCATCGAAGTCATTCTATTCGTGCTGTTGTCGGTGGCTCTGTCCGTCATATACCTCACTTTGGTCTACAAAATGTGGGATTCGGTTCAGGACGGCAACGCCCGCACGTCGCCTGGAAAAGCGGTCGGGTTTTTGTTCATCCCCTTCTTTCAGTTTTACTGGTTTTTTCAGGTGTGGTGGGGGTTTGCCAAAGACTACAACGGCTACGTCAGACGGCATTCGCTGAGAGTGCCTGAGCTTTCGGAGGGCCTCTTTCTCACGTTCAACATTCTTCCCTTCCTGTCTTGGGTTCCCTTTCTGGGTTGGGCAGGCGTCATCGTGGATAACATCCTGTTTTTTGTAATTGTGGCCTCGATCTGTGACGCGGTCAACGCCCTACCGGCACGAGCAATCCTCGGTGGCGCGCAACCGGGCTTCAGCGTCGTGGGCCCCCAACAGTGCCCTGGGTCGCCGTCGCTTTACTGCGTTTCCGGCGAGTTCGGAGGCTACCAACTAGGGATTCCGAGCAAAGGGCTTGTGATCGGCAGAAATCCCTCCCGGGCCAACTTGGTGCTGGTCTCAAATGAGGTTTCTGCAGCGCACGTGCGCGTGTGGCCGGACATTTCTGGCTCCGGCCTTTGGATCGAGGACATTCACTCGACTAACGGAACCTATTACTGCGAATGTGTTCAGTTCGACGGGCGGCGCCGGTGGGTCGAACTGCGTGGCCGGCGGATGTTGGGCAAAGGAGCGCATTTTCGTATTGGTTGCGATGTTGCGGAATTTGAGGTGAGACTCGCGTGAGACCCGAAACACTCTGTATGGGATGTATGATGCCGAAGGGAGCGCCCAAGGTCTGCGCCGAGTGTGGCTGGGTCGAGGGTACGGCTCCCGAATCATCGTTGCAACTGCCACCCCGAACGGTTCTGAACGATACCTACCTGCTGGGGAAAGTGCTCGGGCAAGGCGGATTTGGCGTTACCTATCTGGCGTGGCACCTCCAGAAGCAGGCCAAGCGCGCCGTGAAGGAGTATCTTCCTCAACAGCTCGCCGAGCGGGCGAAAGACGGCCGCACGGTCAGACCCTCCAACAATCAAAACCGCGAGCCCTTCAGTTATGGTTTGAAAAAGTTCGTTGACGAAGCCCAAACGCTGGAGCGCCTCGCCGGCCATCCCAATATCGTCGAGGTGCAGGACTTTTTCAAGGGGAACGGAACGGCGTATCTGGTGATGAGCTTTTTGGAGGGCATTACCCTCAAACAGTATCTGGAAGACAAGAATGGGAAGATCCCATTTGAGGCCGCGCTGAAGATTCTGATTCCGGTGATGGACGCTCTTCGCGAGGTGCATGCAGCCGAGATCCTACACCGGGATGTAAGTCCGGACAATATTTACCTCTGCTATTCGGGCCCAGTCAAGCTGCTTGACTTTGGCGCAACCAAGCAACTCATAGGAGTGCAAAGCCAGAGCTTGGCGGCGATCTTCAAGGAAGGTTACACGCCCATAGAGCAATATCAAAGTGAAGGCAAACAAGGGCCCTGGACTGACGTCTATGCGCTGGGCGCCACAACGTACCGGACCGTCACTGGGCGCACACCTCCGAAGGCTTGGGATAGGCTCTATAACGACGAGATCAAGCCCCCAAGTCGCCTTGGCGCCAGCATCCCGCCCCAACCGGAAGCTGCGCTGATGCGGGCCCTAGCCGTACGTCCCGAGCAGCGCTTCAAGACTGTCGTGGAGTTTCAGTCTGCTTTGCTTGCGGAACAGCCGTCTCCTCTTTCTGTGCCGGTGCTAACCAAGCCCGTCCCCAGGCTATCGAAGCGTCTCTTTTTGGGGCTCTACGCAGTCGGTTGGGGGCTCTTCGACGTACTGGTGATCGCTTCGCAGATCCAGCTTCGGTGGGGGTCTGGGGAATCACCAGGGTGGGCCTGGCTCTCGTGGTTAGCGCTGTTTGCGAACGTGTTGGTGCTGCTCGCCCTAGTTCACAAAATGTGGGGAGCCATTGGCGACGGAAGCGCTCGGAGGTCGCCCGGGGAGGCGGTGGGCCTCTCGCTCGTTCCGGTCTATGGGGTTTTTCCCGGGCTCTGGAGTTTTGCAAAGGAGTACAATGCCTATCTCTCTAGACACTCGCTTCGGGCTGCCAAGTTGCCGGGGGGGCTGTTCCTCGCGTACGCCATTATTTCGTGCGCGGTGGAGATCGCGGCTGTCCTAGCTCTGGCGTGGCCGCTGGTGGTGCCGGCGCTGGTGATGCCCGGCTTGGTAGCTCATTACTTCACTGGCACGATCATGGTGTCTTACATCGCCGACGCTGTGGGCGCCGTCAAGGTAACTTCGGCCCTAAAGTCCGGGAGCAAGAAACTCCAGCTTTACTGCGTCTCGGGCGAGATTCAAGGTAACGATGTGGACGTCCCAACCGATGGTTTGATCATCGGGAGGAATCCGAGGCGGGCCAACATAGTGCTGACATCTGACTTGGTCTCCGGCGCTCACACGCGAGTGTGGCTTGACCCAGCGGGATCCGGCGTTTGGGTCGAAGACTTGAAATCCACTAATGGCACCGAATACTCGGAGCCGGGGCCCGGCGGCAGTCATGGTGAATGGATTCAACTGAGTGAACGGAAGCCGCGGAAGCTGCTAACAAGAGGCGGTAGGTTCCGGCTCGGGGATGATAGATCCGAGTTTGAGGTGAGAGGAGCTTGAGCGACGGTCCAAGCCATTCGCCTGCCCCCAATTTTGGGGGATCTTAGCCGCGGCACTCACCTAAAGCTCACTAGGGTGCCGGCCGTCAAGCCAGCCGCTGCGGAGGTTCGGCGACCCAGGGAACCGCGAGGTGTGGTGGGCCGCAAGAGTCCGGTTGGGCCGACCAACCATTCCGAGGTGCGCCGTATCGCAATGGGTGTCGTATATATAACTTTAGCCATCATGTTTTTGCTCTACGGCGCTTTCACCTACCCTTTGTACTGTCTGGGCAGGAAGTTCGGCGTGGGAACATACTGGGCTTACTGGGTCCCAATACACAATTTGGTACTCCTCTGTCGATGCGCGGGAATTCCTTCTAAGAACGTCGTCTGGATCCTGATTCCGCTGACTGGCCCCGGTTTCTGGGCCTATCTTTGGGGTCGCATCGCACGGCGTCTTGGCCACAGTTTCTGGACTTACGCTCTTACCTCCTTCTTCTGTGTTCCAATTCTCATCTTGGCATTCAATGCTTCCCAGCCATTCCTCCCTTCAGCTTCTGTCTGGAAGTCGTCCTATCGAAACCAACGGTGGCTGAGTTCTAAGCCTTCGACACCAGGTCCACGGCCCAGTGCGAAGAGGTTGGGGCTCTACTGTGTCGCAGGTGAATTTGCCGGATACGAGGTCGAGATACCAGAAAGAGGAATCACCATCGGGAGAAAACCCGACCAAGCCAATCTCGTCTTGTCTTCTGATCGTATCTCAGCCGCGCATGCGCGCGTGTGGCCGGACGCGGGTGGTCAGGGCCTCATGGTTCAAGACTTGAACTCAACTAACGGAACGTTTTGCCTCGAGTCGCCATGGAGTGGTTCTCGCTCAGAATGGATCGAGCTACGAAGTCCGAGATTACTCACGCACGGAGCCCGTTTTCGGCTTGGCGAGGACGTCGCAGAGTTTGAAGTGATGCATCATCAGGACTAGCACAGGCCTCCTGCTGCGGTGACGATATCTGGACAGGAGGCGGTAGTCGCAACCGCGACACCTTCCAAGACGGAGAGTGGTCCAGTGCACCCGTCTGGGGCACTGCAGCGGCTCTGTCAATCTTGCGCAGAACCCGTGGTCACCTGTCCTTTTGGCGGTTCCCGAATATCGCACTCTTACGAGGAAGGTCGCCAATCCAAGGGCTGGTCTCCGATGCGGAGCTCCGCACCGTTGTGATCGTCATGCACCTGGCGCGTGAGCTCTTTGATTGAGTGGTGCGGTTTCTCAAGCCCGCCGGACGGGCGCCTGCCATGCCGTGGGTGAACTGGCGGTCCCTGCGCACCTCGCACGCGACCTGGCTGAAGTTGGTCGGGGCCGACGTGAAGGACGCGCAGGCACAGAGGCGGCACTCACGGGCAAGCACTACAACTCGACATTTACCAGTAATTCGTTCCCGAGTCGTAGAAGCGGGTCGTGGAGCGGCTCAGCACTTTGTCGCAGTTGGTCCATTGAATTGGAAGCAAACGGAAGCAGAAACTGGGAGCGCGTGATGCTAAGTGCTAGAAAACATGGTGCCGCGGGACGGAGTTGAACCGCCGACGCCAGCCTTTTCAGGGCTGCGCTCTCCCACTTCGCGGTTGACTCGGGTGAAGGCTTAGGGTCGAGAAGGCGGCAGCAGCGAAGCGGAAGCAGAAGGACGAATCATGAAAAGGACTTATGAGCTAGAGCTCAAGGTTACGCTGGACGAGCTCGACGAGCAGAGGGCCATCCAGATCGCGCGCGATCATTTTCGCGCAACTGGTGGTGCCCAGGCGCCTGCCGACAACAGCGGTGCAACGACCTGGCAGGAGATTCCTCCTGAAGAGGCTTTGCCCGACGTTATTGAGGCGGTGATGGAGCTGATCCGCGGAAATCCTTTGTGTGAGCAGGCGAGGATGGAAGTGGTCAGCATGTCATGTAACGAGCCTACCGATACAGCGAGGTGCTGAGAATCGTCATTGCGAAGTTGATGGTTGCCGGCAACACCGGTTGGTCGCCGAACCTCCCAACTGCGGCTGACTTTGTAATCGTCCACTCAGCACGCGTGATGGCCTCGCCAAATCGTGCCGAAGAGAGGATTCGGCACCAATCGCCGCGATCGGAGCGAGAGTACCTGGCGATCGGGCAGGTCGGCCAAAACTTGCGCTTTTTCGTGCCTTTCTGATATTCAGACTCCATTATGATTATCCGAAAAAATCAAGAAATAGCGGGGTATGCGGCACCTGTTATCAGGCAACTGCTCAGACAAATGGGAGCCCGACACGCGGGCCATACGTTCGTTCAGAAGGTACTTGGTTGTTCGGCCCAAGAGGCAGTGCAGCTCATGTATGCCCTTCAAACCGCGGGTTACGTTTCCAGTTGTAGTGGCGGCAAGGACCCGAGTCTTTACACTAGGACCACTGAGGGGAATCGGCTCGCCGGGGCGAGTTTACGACCGATTTCCAAGACCACGGCCGATAGGGTGCTCCGAGGCTTCGTTGAGCGCATCCGCAAGGCGAATTCAAATCGGAGGTTTCTGTACACGATCACGGCGGCGGTGGTTTTCGGCAGCGCGGTCTCTGAAGCCAAGGAACTAGGGGACGTCGATGTGGCCGTCCGGCTTGAGCGAAAGACGATGGATTGGGAAACACACGTGCAACTGAGCTACGAAAGAGTCTGGCAGGCTCGACGAAATGGCAGGCGGTTCAGGAACATTACCGAGCAGGTTTTCTGGCCGACTATTGAAATCCGCAACTTTCTGAAGTCGCGAACCAGGCAACTGAACATTCACGAAATTGCCGAAGTGGCCGGACTGCCGGATGTGAAATGCAGGATATTGCTGGGGGAGAGACGGGACTTGGCCGCGCTACTGCCCAACGCCCACATCGTTCCGTGATTCCCGCCATCAACCCGATCCAGATCGCAAGATGCCTGTAGGTCGTGGAGCTTCAAAATGGCAAATTGTCTCCGCACTGCGTAGACAATTCTCTTTGGCACCGCACCGATAATGTGTTACTTCATGGGACGGTGTTCGCCGCGAACTCCTTAGTCACGAATTCATTAATGGTGCCTGTGACCTGCGCCCTAACCGCAGCTAGCCAAACTCAAACGATCAAGAAAATCTCACTGCCCGAAAGAGTTGTGACCGAGATTCCAGGCGCTCACGCCGACCGCACCCTCGGTGGCATCAGCAGACCCTGGTGACACAGAACAAATTCCCAGAGCATCATCCGTCCGATCACAAGTGCCGTAGAATCAGTAGCACATGGGCAGGCAGCCGCCGCTCGAAAGCAGCGCTCAGGGAACTCGGTGCGCCCCTGTCCGTCATCCCCTTTGGCTACTGAACGAAGTCCATGGAATTGGTACCGTGCAAATTTGACTGTCGAGTCCTCAGCGGCCCAGGATGGAGTTTCTCGGACGGCGCTAATCACGTGGCTCAGAGAGGGGTCCAAACCGGACCGGCCATCCGCTGCGGCTCTCAACAATTGCTGCAGTACGTCGCGGGTGAAGGGATTGGAACAGCACCATGAAACACGAGGGAAGTAATAACGTTGGGACCGAGTGGCTGAGCCTGCGGCAGGTGACCCAGTACGCCGACGTCTCCGAGAGGACTGTCAGAGCGTGGATCCATGCGCCACTGAACGCGCTACCGGCGGTCAGGGTGGGAGGAAAGCTCTTGGTGCGGCGATCGGAGCTCGATGCCTGGCTTGGAAGGCATCGGGTAACGCCATTGGCGGCCATTGATCTTGATGGTATCGTGAGAGACGCTTTGCAAGCGGTAGCGCATGGGCGTTAAGGTTCGAAAACCGAAAGACCATACCTCCTGGTGCGTTGTCATCGACCATCAGGGGAAGCGCAAGACCATAGCTGTCGGCAGCCGCGAGGCCGCGGACAGAGTAAAGCGAGAGGTTGAGGCCAGGCTGGCCCTCGGTGGCATGGCGCTGCTCGCGCCGGAGAAACCCGATCGACCCACTCTGGCCGAGTATGCAACGGGCTGGCTCAAGAACATTGAGCACGAACGCAAGCCGAGCACAGCTGGCTTTTACGGCCAGTTTCTCCGCCTTTACGTACTACCCAGGTTCGGTGATTCAAGGCTCGACGGCATTGAACGAGAAAGGGTGAGGCAGTTCATCTCCGATCTCAGGGCGCGGGGTCTGGCCAAGAATACGATTCGTTTGGCCGTGACAACCCTGCGTGCGGTGCTAAATGCGGCGATCGAGGATCGGCTGATCGAACATAACGCTGCTCAGGGTCTCGGGCGATTTGTGAAGTCGGAGAAGCCTGCGCGCGAGGCGACATCGCTCAAGTCGGGGGAAGTCGAACGGTTACTGCGGGCGGCCAGGGAAGACCTTGACCTGACCGATTGGGCGCTGATCCTCACTGCAGTACGTTCAGGCCTCCGAGAAGGAGAGCTCGCGGCCTTGCAGTGGGGCGATATTCAATTTGGCGAGAGCGACGAGGACGTAGATCGCTACATTGTTGTGCAGCGCAACTACGATCGACGGTGGTCGCACAAGATGCTCACGCCGAAAAGCAAAAAGCCACGCCGCGTCGACATGAGTCGTGAGCTCAGGCACGTTCTCTTAGAGGTTCGTGACAATCGGCTCGTCGGGGCGTTCGCCGATGGCAAGCCTGATATATCCGACGAGCTGGTCTTTCCTTCAGAAGTGGGGACGCCGATCGAGATGAACAACTTCTCCCAGCGCGTGTTCAAGCCGCTGCTCGCCCGCGCGGGGCTCCGAAGGATCCGCTTCCACGACCTTCGCCACACGTTTGGAAGCTTGCTGATTCAGGCAGGCGCGTCGCTTGCCTACGTGCGGGACCAGATGGGGCACAGCTCGATTCAGGTCACCGTGGACATCTACGGCCATCTGATTCCAGGAGCCAACATTTCGTACGTCGACAAGCTGGATGCCGCGACCACTCCGCAACAATCCGCAATGCCACCGCAATGCGCCGTCCGCCGTGAATCGGATGGTTTCGAGGAAATGCTTCCGAATGAATGGCTGGGAGGCAGGGATTCGAACCCCGATACGCAGATCCAGAGTCTGCAGTCCTACCGTTAGACGACCTCCCAGTGACTAAACCGCTACTTATAAGTACTACCGTTGCAGCCCGCCGTTGTCAAGCCAGTCGCCAGTAAAGTCGCCAGTTGCGTGCGAAATCGAATCCGCGACCGCGCGCAAAGCGCAGCCTACATTAGGAGGCTCGAAGAGACCGGGCCGCCGCGCGATTTCTACTACGGCCTGAAATGCAATTCTCAGGCACCACCTCCATGGGTCTCTTCGCCGGTCGCGTAGTTCCATGTTAACCTCTAAGATTCAGCACAACCTGGGGGACATTTTGCTGACGGAGGCCCATGATGAGACTCGTTGTGCGCACGTTTGTTGCGCTTCTATTCGCTGCGGTGTTGGCGCAGGCTGATGTGGTGACGCTCAAGAACGGAGATCGCGTCACCGGAACACTGGTGGACGTTAAGGGCGGCAACCTGGACTTGAAATCCGACATCCTGGGCAGCCTCACGATTCCTCTGGCGCAGGTCACGTCCTACTCCGCCGAAAAGCCCGTGGCCGTGGTGAGGAAGGGTCAGGCCACGGTTGAGGGACAACTCGCGCTCCAGCCCTCAGGCGAGTGGCAGGTAACAACCAACGGCAAAGCCCAGACGATCGCGGCGGCCAGCGTGGACCTCATCATGCCCGCGGCCGATTACCAAAAGGTGGAGGAGCATACGGCAAAACCTTGGCAGGACTGGACGGGCAGCGCCAGCCTCGGATACGGCCTGCAGCACGGCGACCAGCAGACCCGAACCTTTACGACCACCATCAATATTGTGCGCGAACGCCCGGCCACGCCCATCTTTACGCCTCACTGGCGCACCAATTTCGACCTCACCACGTTGCTTTCCAACTCCACCGCAAACGGCGCCTTCGTGGACTCGCACACCTTGAGCACGGACGTGCGGCCGCAGTACTTGTTCACTGAGAACAACTTTGCATTCGGTCTCGTCCAGTTTGACCACATTTCCACCCAGGGACTCTATTGGCGGCAGACTTACGGCGGTGGTTTCGGGCGCGACCTGAAAAAGACCTCACGAACCATTTTCAGTGTGCTGGGCGGCGTCACCTACGTGCACGAGAAGTTCTTCGACGGAACCTGGGACGACAGTGCGCAGGGGCTGATCGGTGAGAAACTCGGCTACCAGATCTCGAAGCGAGTGCGCCTCGATCACGACTTCAACTTTTACCCCAACCTCTCCGATACCGGGCAGTATCGGTTCGATACGGCCACCACCCTCTCGGCCAAACTGGCGGGCAAGTTCTCACTCAACACCGGCGTGCTCGACCTCTACCTCAGCAATCCGCCGCTGGGCAGCAGGAACAACAGCGTCACCTTCACCACCGGCATCGGTTACACGTTCTGAACTTGCATCGACGGGAGTTCTGCGCACGCGTTCCCTTGTAGTGGTATGCTAGCTCCCTCGAACGCGTGGCCGGCGAAAATTGGAAAGCATTGCCGGCCCTGACCAAACGAACGTATAAGGAGGCTGCGCATGTCACTCGGAAAGCGTTGTGGAGCCGAATTCTTTGGCACGTTCTGGCTCGTGTTCGGCGGAACAGGTAGCGCGGTTCTGGCCGGTGCCTTTCCCAGCTTCGGCATCGGTTTCTTGGGTGTAGCCCTGGCATTCGGACTCACCTTGCTCACCATGTGCTATGCCATCGGTCATATCTCGGGATGTCACATCAACCCGGCAGTATCGCTAGGGCTGTGGGCCGGAGGGCGCTTTCCCGCCTCCGAACTCATCCCTTATATCGTGGCGCAGGTTCTGGGGGGCGTGGCCGCCTCGGGTGTTCTCTACGTGATTGCAAGCGGCAAAACGGGCTTCGAGCTCGGCGCCTTTACCGCAAACGGCTACGGTGACCACTCGCCGGGCGGGTACTCCTTGGAGGCCTGTCTGCTGGCTGAGGTCGTGCTCACTTTTTTCTTCCTCTTCGTGATCCTGGGCTCAACCCACTCTAACGCGCCCTCGGGCTTCGCTGGAATCGCCATCGGGCTCAGCCTCACTCTCATCCACCTGATCGGCATTCCTGTGGACAGACTCTCGGTGAACCCTGCGCGCAGCACCGCCCCCGCGCTCTTCGTGCGAGGCTGGGCGCTCCAACAACTCTGGGCCTTTTGGGTAGCGCCGATTGTGGGCGCGATCGTGGCCGGCATCGTGTTTTCGCGGCTCTTCAAGAAAGAGTAGCTTCACCCATACTGGTTTTACGGCTGGGCCGGCTTCGCGCCGGCCCACTCGATTCGAAGCTGAGAAAGAATCCCGCTGTGGCGGGGTCAGTATCCCTCAGAGGTACATCTTGTCCACGTAGCACCACCGCCAGTCCTGGCCCGGCTCGATCGAACGCATCACGGCGTGTTGGCTCTCGTGAAAATGCTGGGTGGCGTGCCTGCCCTTTGAGGAATCGCAGCAGCCCACATTCCCGCAAGTGAGGCACATGCGAAGCGCCACCCAGCGATCCCCGCTTTCGACGCACTTCTTGCACTCCCTCGCTCCGGGATTGACGTCTCGAATCTGATCAAGATGCGTGCACTTTGCCGCCATCGCTCCTCTTTTCTCCCCCAAATTCTCACAGTGCGCCCAACATGCAAGGCTGTCAACAGCCGGGCACCGGCGCTACAGATATGACCCCAGCGAGCAGCGATGTCGGCTCCACCAACGAAGCCCAACCTATCCCCGCGATTCTGAATCCGCGAGACGTTCCCAGCGTGAGCGCAAAACCTCGGCGCAATCCTCGAGGAAGATCTGATCCTTTTCAAGTCAGCGCGGAGTTCCGCCGTTTGAAGTCCGCGGCATTTCTTCGAAGCCCAGCGAGAAGCCGCGGACCTCTGAGCCGCGAGGTCCGCACGACCTTGCTTCGGATCGCGCTTGCGCTAGAATGCTCAGGAGGTGACATTCCTTGACCGCACCGATCAAACCCGAGAACGACGATTCCTTCAGGGCATGGCTGGCCAGACGCTGGAAGGAGCTGCGGTTGAAGAGAATCGTCTACTACGCCGCTTTGGTAGTGCTCGTCGGCGCGCTTCTGAGCGAGGCGCTTGCACACTTTATTGCTGTTTTCCCACACGGAGAGATCCTTTATCTTCCGGTCGCGCTGGCTTGCCTTGGGATGCTTGTGATCCTTTTCGAGCTCCTCCTCGAGGTCGAATCGGAAGGGAAGCGCGGCGTGCGGTTTCCCAACTTGCAGGAGGCGACCGCTCATATTATGGGGAGCCTGAGCAAGGCGCAAGACGCCCGGAAGCGCCGCGAGAGCGTGCAAGTGAAAATGATCACCTCGACCGCCTCAACCGCCATCAGCCTGATTGAGATGGCCTTGGACCGAATTCAAGACGTAAATTCGAGAATCGTCATGATGGACCCGGTGCGATCACAGGCTCCCCGGCTCGGACCCACCTGGCCGCAGGAAATCCGGCTCAGCATGGAGCGGATCAACGGATGGAAGACCCTCCCCAATCTGCGGGAGCGGCACGTGTCCTTCGACTATCGTACCTACACCTCCATGCCGTGCTTGCAAGGGGTGTTGATCGGGAACCGGTTCCTGTACCTGGGCTACTACCAGTGGGCAGCGGGGACCGCCACGGACGCTCCGATACTCGCCGGGGTCGCCAACCCGTTCTATTTCTACGATGGCGCCAACCCGGAAGACAAGCACTACCTCGACCTGTTCGAAAGCTGGTTCGAGTACTACTGGAAGCAGAATGAGGTCGAGGGCGCGGCTGCAGCGCAACCCGTGAGAGTTCCCCATCCCTTCTGGATCATCGGGCATCGGGGAATGCGCCGGGACGGCGTCGAGAACACGCGCTCCTCTTTCAGTCAGGCGGTGAACGCGGGTGCCGATTGGATCGAAATGGATGTTCATGGGGCGCGCGACGCGCTGGTGGTCTACCACGATGATCAGGTGAACGGCCGGCCGGTGAAGGATCAGAGCCTGGATGAGATCCGACAGTTCAAGTACCCCAACGGAGAGCAGATTCCGACGTTGGAGGAGGTGATCGCTTCCACCCGCCCCGGCGTCGGACTGGGCATCGAGGTCAAAGCCGGTACCATTGAAACCATGCTGGTGGACGCGCTCAAGCCGCTGATCGGAAAGCGAAAGCTGGTGGTGGCCTCCTTTGACGTCGAGGTTCTACGTCGCGTCAAGCGGCTCTGTCCGGAGATCAGAATGGGAATCCTCACTGAGAATCTGCGGGTCGACTGGCAGCAGCAGATGGACTCGCTGGGAGCCGAGGTCCTGTTTCCGGCGGCTGACCGGCTCAACGCGGACGTTGTCAGGCTGGCCCACGAGGCCGGATTCCGGATCGTTCCCTGGGGGGCCAATGAGCCGGAGGCGATGCGCCACCTGATCCGCCTGGGAGTCGACGGAATCATTACCGACGACCCGGCGGGGCTGGAGGAACTGGTCAAGAGCCTCCGCGTTTAGCAGCGCTTTGGCGAGCGTTTCGTCCTTTTTAGAGGGTGGATCAAGGCACCCCCCCCGGGGGGTATGCCCAAAATGCAAAAACGAACCCGAGAAGTTATTTAGAATCAGCAAAAGTGCGAAAAAACGAACCTAAAACGAACCTAAACGAACCCAAAACGAACCCAAGCTCGGCAAGTTGATAATCTAGGAAGTACTTTAGAATCAGCATGGGTGGAAAAGGACTGAATAAGCGCCGCATTGAGGGTCCCACGGTGAATGGCGGCTTTCCGCGGGCGGTGGCTTGGCGCAAGCGCGGACGCGGAACCGGGGGCAAAGACGCCAGCGGTTCTTCAAGCAAAGAGCCCCATCTCCACCCTTGCGTGAGCGGGTTTTGAAGGCACCCCCCCCGGGGGTATGCCCAAAATGCAAAAACGAACCCGAGAAGTTATTTAGAATCAACAAAAGTGCGAAAAAACGAACCTAAAACGAACCTAAACGAACCCAAAACGAACCCAAGCTCGACGAGCTGCGAATCCAGGAAGTGATTTAGAATCAGCATGGCATTTGGGTTAGCGCTTGTTGCCGGAGCTGCCGCCAAGGCGCAGGGATCGAGAGCGGCATCGCTCCAGCAATTCGACGCCTCCATCGAGGCGCTGGCTGACAAGGTGTCACCCTCTGTAGTCCAGATTCTGGTGGCAGCCTATGCGGCGGTGGAGCAAGGGGGAGCAGGGGGAGCGATGGTGGTGGAGCGATGGTGGGGGAGCGTGGGGGGAAGCGTGGGGGGGAGGGTGGCGGGGAGCGTGGGGGGAAGCGTGGGGGGAAGCGTGGGAGGGAGGGTGGCGGGGAGCGTGGGGGGGAGCGTGGCGGGGGGGAGCGGCTGCGCAACGGGATTGGTGGTGGGCCGGCAGCGCGCCATCGGCTCCGGTGTGATTATTGACCCGGCGGGCCAATCCCGAATCTCAAATCCGGCTGTGGATTCGGAATCCCGAATCTTGAATCTTGAATCTCGAATCTTGAATCCGGGTACTGGTGTCATTTGAACGCGCCGAAACGCAGTCATTCCCGCGAAGGCGGGAATCCATTGCGGAAGTCCTTTGAAGAAAAGGCATCAGAGAAGTGTGGATTCCCGCCTTCGCGGGAATGACTGCGGCTGGAGGGTCCACCCAGCAAATGACACCACCCAAATCCGGCTTGGGTTGCGGCCCAGGCCCGCGCTACGGTAAGGTCAAAGGTATGGCATTGCAACCAGGACAAAATGGATTCCCCGAGTGGCTCGCGTATCTCCACCGCGTGGTCGAGGCTGTAGACTCCGGTAAGAGCGTGGCCCTCGGTCCTTCAAAACAACCCCCTGTGCCGCCGGCGGTGGCCGCGACCGAGGCCAGTGGAGCCAAGGTCTTGTACTGCGCGCCGCATCCCGATGACGAAACGTTAAGCGGAGTGCTGGCGCTGCGAATGCGCCTCGAGTCGGGCGCGCGCGTCACCAACATTGCGGTGACACTGGGATCGGGCGCCGCGCAGCACGAACGCCGGCGTAGCGAAGTGGCCTCCGCCTGCCGCGTCCTCGGGTTTGATTTAGTGATTCCAGACGTGAGCGGCAAGCACCGCCGACTTAGCGGCAGTGACGGCGAGGCAGTGGCCAGTTTGGCGGCCGGCGCGCCGCAAGCCGGGCTTGGACCCGTCAACTTAGCGGCGCGGCAGAGCGATCCCAAGGGCTGGGCGCAGCGGGTGCAGCGGCTGGCCGAGATTTTCGATCAGGAGCAGCCAGAAGTGGTGTTCGCTCCTCACGCCGACGACTTCAATACCACGCACATTGGAACGCACTACTTGGTTACGGAAGCACTGGACGTTCACCTTTCGCGGCGTCCGGGTGCAAGCTTGGTGTTTGTCGAGACCGAATTCTGGCACGAGATGGCTGAATCGAACCTGATGGTGGCGGTCACTCCGGAGCTTGCGGCCATCCAGCTTGTGGCCGCGGCCGAGCACGGCGGCGAGATGATGCGCAACCCTTATCATCTGCTTCATCCCTGCCGCCTGATGGATAACGTACGGCGCGGTTCCGAGGTGGTGGGCGGGCAGGGCGCCGCCGTGCAGCCGTTCACGTTTGCGGAGCTTTATCGGGTGAGCTTCCGGCGCAGCGGTGAGGCGATCAAACCCAAGCCCGGCGGGCGCATGCTTCCGCCGTCGGAAAAAGCCGGCCTCGACTGGCTGCGGCAACAGTTCGCGACGTAATGATTCGAAACCGGCTTGACGACTCCCCATGCCGACACCACAACGAGGTCTTGTAGCTCGTGAGCGCTGGCAAATCCATTGAGGCACCTTCGAGCCGCCGGCCCCCCACCAGTCGAGCTTATTTGACTGGGCTAGGCGCTCTCTTCCGCTATGGCTGGCGTCAAGCTCGCCGGCTCTTTCACGTGCTGGTGGGTCTGACGTTTCTTGTTTTCGCGGGTATCGGCGCGTCGCTGGCCTACTCGGAGTGGCAAGCTTACGCTCACAATCCTGCGAACGGCGTCTGGCGCTTCGCCACCATCGCCGGTTTTTCGTTGCTGCTGGTGATCTTCGGCCTGTATTCGTTCTTGAAGGCGCGAAGCGTACAGTAGATCACTGTCTTTCTGAGACAAGGCCGACGATGGGAAGCGTCAGTTCTCGCACGGCGATTGGCGAGAACCGTTGCTGGGCTGCATTTCTCACCAGGATTCGAAAAGGGCGGGGCTTTCAGCCCCGCCGTTACAACGTCGGTTGGATATTTGAGGTGTTCCGCTCTCGGCGCAGCTTGCTAACGGCAAGCTGCGCCGAGAGCGGAACATAAAGCCCGCGATTTCGCAGGATTCAGCGGGGCTGAAAGCCCCGCCCTTTTCAAATCCTGGTAAGAAATGCAGGCTAGACGAACGGAATTTTGCGAGACGCCATCACGCCTTTGAGGTAGCCGATGGCGAAGATCTTGCCCAAGGTTGCGTATCCGGGATGGTCGTTCGATTCGCCGTCCAGGATCGGATCATGGTCAGGACGCACAGGGCCGCGAAAGCCGTTGTTATAGTAAGTCTGAAACATCTCGCCGAAGTCGACGGCGCCGTTATCCTGGAACGTTTCCAGGAAGTGGTCTCGCGTGCCCGTGAGGTTTCGGGCGTGAATATAAAAGATCTTCTTCTGCAGGCACCATTCTTTGGCAAGCGACTCGATATCCTCGCCCATTAAATGGAAGATCGAGTGATCGAAGGTAACGCCATTCACCGGGCTGGGCACGATGTTCATCACCCGGCGATAATTTTTGGCGCTGATCAGAATACGCGCGATTCCGCGAAGCTCGGGAATGGGCGGGTCATCCGGATGCAGAGCCATCTGCACGCCGGCCCTCTCGGCAACCGGGATCACCGCCTTCTGGAAGTATTCGATGTTCGCCCACAGGGTCTCTTCGCTGATTTGTCCCCATGGCGTGAGACCTTGACGGTCGGCGTCGTTCTTGTCGAAGGCGAGACTCAACGCGCCGCCGCGCCCAGGTTGATCGGTACGGGTGCGGTACCAGTCGATTCCGGCCATGAAATCGTAGCAAACCGTATGAATGCCGACGGCGCCCAAAGCCTCGATGGCCGCGACGTAGTTTTCGATCTCTTCGTCGCGCCCGGGCAGGCCGAGCTTGATCTTCTCGGCAGGCACAGGATGGCTTTCGATGGCCGCGATCGTCATTCCGGCGGCTGCGTACTTTTCTTTGATCTTGGCGACGGCATCGACGTACTGGCTGCGGGGCACCTGACTCAACGCGCCGGCTGTGCCCGCGATCAAATGCGTGATGCCGATTTGCTTGGCGAGATTGATCAAGTGTGGTTGCTCGATACTCCAGATGAGGCACAACTTGATGGCATCGGAGTCGGTTGTTTCTGCGGCCGTCGCTCTTGGCCACGCTCCCGACGACGAACCGGCCGCAATGGCGCCCAGCGCTCGCTGCATCCAGTCGCGTCGGTTGATGGTGAACATGCGGTTGCTCCCTCTGGCCTCGCGTCTCGCGCGGACTCGACTCCAATCGAGCATACCTTATCACACGTTCAGGATAACGGCAGAAAGGCAGGACACTAGCGGAAACTTGGCTCAACTTCTGACGGCATGGCGCAGAGTGGGTGAGTGTACGGTGGCGCGTCTAGGCGGGTACGGCAAGGAGCGATTCGATGGAGTCAAAGAGATCCTGGGCTCGAATCGGTTTACTTACGTAGCCGTCCATTCCCGCAGCCAGGCATCGCTCGCGGTCGCCGGTCATGGCGTGAGCGGTCATGGCAATGACAGGCACATGTTCACCGGTGAGGACCTCTCGCGCCCGGATGGCTGCTGTGGCCTCAAACCCATCCATCGCCGGCATCGAGACGTCCATCAAGACCAGATCAAAGTACCGCTGATCAAGCAGGGCTAGCGTGTCCCGTCCATTGGCAGCCACGGTCACAATGTGGCCGTGATTTTCGAGCAGGCGGGTCGCCAATTTCTGGTTAACAAGATTGTCTTCCGCGAGCAGAACACGCAGCCGCTGGGTTCCCTCGGGCAGCGAACGGCGTGGAACGCGAAGAGGTCCAACATCGTGGGCGGCCGTTCCCAGCAGGTTCCTGATCGCTTCCAGCAGTTGCGACTGCACAATCGGCTTGATCAGATACGCACCGACGCCGAGTTCCCGGCATCGCGCCGTATCGCCTCGCTGCGCCGCAGAGCTGAGCATCATGATTGCCGTGCGGCGCAGACTTACTTGCCCGCGGATCTGTTCGGCGAGCTTAAAGCCGTCCATATCGGGCATATTTACGTCGAGCAAAAGCAGGCCAAAGGGAGCGCCCGATTGCTCAGCGTTTTCAAGCGCGATCTGGGCTTCTCGCCCGCTCGCTGCCAACACGGGCTTCATCTTCCATCGACCCAGCATGTCTCCCAGGATTCGGAGGTTGGTGAGATTGTCGTCTACAACGAGCACCGGCATTCCGGAGAACTCGACCGGCTCCAGGGGCGGCACCCAAGCCGAGCCCGCGGCGATGCCAACTCGAGTGGTGAAATGGAAGCAGCTTCCCTTCCCGAAATCACTTTCCAGCCAGATGCGGCCATTCATCATCTCCACCAGCCGCGAAGAAATAGTGAGTCCCAGCCCGGTTCCGCCATACTCACGCGCCATCGAACTGTCGGCCTGAGAGAACGCCTCGAAGATCAGCCGTTGCTTTTCAGGTGCGACGCCAATGCCCGTGTCATGCACGGTGAAATGCAGCGAAACCTGGTCATCAGCCTTGGATTCGACCGCGACCTTCAGTCCCACTTCTCCCTGTTTCGTGAATTTGATGGCATTGCCGACGAGATTGATCACCACCTGGCGCAGGCGCGAGCCATCCGTTACCACCACTTCCGGTACCTCGGCGCCAATCTCGTACGTGAGCTCGAGGCCCTTCTGATGAGCGCGCAGGGCCAGCGGCTTCAAACTTTGAGCCAGATGTTCTCGCAGGTTGAAGGGGTTGGGATCGAGCTCCAGTTTTCCGGCTTCGATCTTGGAAAAGTCCAGCACATCATTGATGACCGTCAGCAGAGCGTCGGCCGACGTTTTCACCATCTCCAGGTAGTCGCGCTGCTCGGCGGTGAGCTCGGTATCCAGGGCCAGATCCGTCATACCCAGGATTCCGTTCATCGGTGTGCGGATCTCATGGCTCATGTTCGCCAGGAAGTCGCTCTTGGCCCGGTTCGCCGCCTCAGCGGCCTCTTTGGCCCGCTTCAGTTCCGCTTCCGCATGCTTTCGCTCAGTGATGTCGGCGAAGATGCCGACAAGACCCACCACTTGCCCTTCCGTGTTTCGCAGCGGCACCTTGCTAGCGGACACAACGGCCGACGTGCCGTTTGTCCGTGTCACACTCTCTTCGAGGTCCAGCAGCGCCTCACCGCTCTCCATGATCTCTTGGTCACGCTTGACGAAGGCATCCAACTGTTCCTTCCCCAGCGGCAGATCGTAGAGGGTCTTGCCGATCAGATTTTCGGGAGATTTCAGAGCCGAACGCTGGGCCATGTGCTGGTTGCAGCCCAGAAACCTGCAGTTCCTGTCCATCCAGAAGATGGCGAAAGGCACATGATCAATCACGCTCTGCAGGATGGTGCGTTGTTGGCGGAGCGCCTCTTCGGCGTGTTTCTGGGCGGTGATATCCATCATGGCGCCGATCATGCGGATGGGTCGCCCCGAGGGATCGCGCATGATGTAGCCTCGATCGAGAACGTAAGCGTACGCTCCATCCGCGCGGCGGTAACGATACTCGTCAGACCAATGCTCGCCGCTGCCTTCAATCGCGGCCGCCAGGCCGCTCCTCACGCGGTCGCGGTCCTCGGGATGAAGGCGCTCCCAGCGCTCCGTAGCATCGGGAGCCATCTCGTCGGGCGGGTAGCCGAAGGTTGTTCGAACGCCTTCGCTCCACCACACCGTATCGGCCAGGAGATTCCAATCCCAAATGGTGTCGTTGGTGGCCTGCGCAACATATTGGAATCGTCTTTCAAGAAGGGCTTCGTTTTCGAGCCGGCTGCGGATCACTCCGGTTTGCGATGCCACTCGGCGCCGAAGCACAACCACCCACGCCAGCACCCCCAGCGTGAGCCCCGCCAGCACCGCAGCAACCAGCACGATGCGCCGCAGCGTCCACCACGAAGGCCGCGACAAAACCTCGATGCCGGAAGGCGAGGTCGGGAAGACGGTGAAATTGTCGGGCACGCGACGGCGATCGACGTGAACGGAACAGATACCCGTGACGCGCAGCCGGCTGCCCAAAGGCACTTCCGGCCAGCCGGTTTCGGCCTTGTCCTTCGGGATGCGGACGTCAAACATCACATTTTCGTCCTGCAGCACCAACATGCGCTCGGTCGGTGTCGTCCGATCATCACGCAGCGTGCCGTCCAGACGAATGCGCACGGTGTCGAACTCGCCAGACATCGCTTGTTGGGCGGTCACCGTCACAGGTGGCGGAACCACGGCGGAACCGATTCGGCGGTAAACGGCATGTTCGAGTATCGGCGTGTAATCGCCCACATCGGCGAACCCGGCGATATCGACGCGGTCGCCGGGCTGAAGCGGAGTTTGCTGGTCGGCCTTCACATACAGCGCTTGAGAGCCGTTTTGTATGAAAAAGTGGCTGCCTTTCTGCAACGTCACAACGCCTTGCACGTGGACTCTGTGAGCCGTGGTGGTCTGAGCGGTGAAACCCAGCAAGCTGCTGATGGAGCGGACCGGAGCGGCGAAGGGGTCCGCCGGCGCCGGTTCCGCAATCGTGATCTGCCGGGCGCTCGAAAGAATCAGTTCCACCCCCACGAACTGGTTCTTCTGGTTGAACACGCTCTGGCACACGCCCTCTACTCTCACGTTGGCATCGATGAGTTGAGAGCCGTCTTGTCCGTCGGCGTCTGGAATCTCAACCGGCAGGTGACCACCGCCGCCAACGAGGTCGAGCGTAAGGTCATTGCCGTTTTTGACTGCGCCCTGAACGATACCCTTGAACTCCACCCATTGGCTGTCCTCGCGCATCGACATCAACGCGTCAAAGGTCGCCGCGCGGGGTTGGGGCAGACGGGACTGGCCAATGACCCGGTAGCGAGTCTTCGTAATCTGCGGGGCGAAGTCTGGGTCTTCGGTAACGCCTTCGATATCGAGCAATTGGCCCGGCTGGAAAGCCGATTTTCGATTGACATCGTTGACGTAGATGCCGGCCGTCGCGTCCTGGACAAAGAACGTCCACGACGAATCGTCGTAGGTCACAACCGCTCGAAGGTGAACCGGATATCCGCGTTTCGCCTGGTCTGATGAGAGTTCCCGGATCTGTTCAGCCGTGGTAAGGGTAGGCAACGGCGACGGCGGCGCGCTTTGGCTCCGGGCGGCATTCGCGGTGAGCAAACTCACCAGCAATGCGAAACCTGCCCGGCGCCACCGCGCCGGAAATTCGCCTTCTCGGTAGTGAAGACAAGAACGAGCCGTCACAAATGACTCCACAACTAAACGTCTCTTTCAAACATCGGCGGATAGCTAACAATCATTAGCTTATGTTCTCGCTCGAAACGAATCGGCTACGCGATAACGGGCTTGCTTCCCTATACTTTTGCGCCGGTATTTCGGCAGATGGCAACGTCTTTGCTGTCCATCGCTTGCAAGACTCATTCGGAATACCGACGTTTGCCAAACCCACGATTTGAATCACCGTTTGCCCGGGCGTCCTCAAGGGTTGTGACAATATATTACTCCTTGTGTATCGGAAGACAGAAGGCAGGAGCCAGAAGTCAGAAGACAGAAGACAGAAGATTATTTCTGCTTCAAGGCTCGCGCCTACTTCCAAATGTTTCTGCCCCTTCTTCTGGCTTCTTCTCTTCTGGCTTCGGTCTCTTTTTTCTGCCTCGTGGTTCGTTGTCCCCGCTTACGGTGCTGGAGTGCCCGCAGCGATCTACGATCCACGTACGACGAACGACGGACCACGAGTTACGCACTACGAACGATCCTTCAGTATGAACGGGTGAAATGGGAACGTGGGCCCAAGTTCCCGTGGTATTCTCGCACGATGACCCTGGCGTGCTCGCGGCGGGGCGCAGGAGGCCACTGCTGATGAAAGCGGCATGGTATGAAAAACAAGGCGCTGCGCGGGATGTTTTCGCCGTCGGTGAGATGGACGATCCACAGCCTGGCGCAGGCGAAGTTCGCATTCGCGTTGCCGCTTCGGGCGTAAATCCAGGAGACGTAAAGAAGCGCCAGGACGCGTTTGGAGTGGGGATGCCGTATCCGCGTGTGATTCCGCACAGCGACGGCGCGGGAACCGTTGACGCTGCGGGTGATGGAGTATCACGCGAATGGATCGGGCGGCGCGTGTGGTGTTACGGGGCTCAATCCTACCGCCCTTTTGGCACCGCCGCCGAGTATACCGTGGTGCCTTTGCAGCAGGCGGTCCCTCTGCCCGAAAACGTACCGATGGAGCAGGGCGCCTGTCTCGGTATTCCCGGCATCACCGCTCATCGGGCCGTTCATGTGGCGGGTCCGGTGGCGGGGCACACGGTTTTAGTGCAAGGCGGCGCGGGAGCGGTTGGAGCTTGCGCCGTTCAACTCGCGCATCGAGCGGGAGCGCGAGTGATCGCCACTTGCCGTTCTGAGAGCGATAAGGAGATCGCTTCGCGCGCGGGTGCGGATGAGGTCTTGTTGACCAGTGAAAGGTTAGCGGAGCGCATTCAAGCATTAGCTCCCGGAGGCGTTCATCACATTGTTGAAGTAGCTTTCGCCGCGAACATCAACATCGACATTGCGGTATTGGCGCAAGGCGGTTCTATTGCGACGTACGCCACCAACGCTCCTACGCCGGAACTTCCGGTGTGGCAGCTCGTGTTTATCAACGCGAGGCTTTTCTTTGTTGGCAGTGACGATGTGCCGGCTGAGGCGAAGATTCAAGCCACTCGGTCTGTCAACCAGGCACTTGAAGGTGGATGGCCGGGCCTTGACATCGCGCAGACCTTTCCCTTGGATGACATCGCACGGGCGCACGAAAGCGTGGAGCATCCGCCGAAACCCGGGCGCGTGATTGTGACGATTTGACACTCGCCGAAAGCAAGTGTACGAAGCACGCCGGCCCGATGCGGGCTGGTTCAGCGTCCCTTCTTTGACGGCAGTCCGAAATGACTGGTCATTTGACGGACGTCTCGCTATACTACACGATGAAGACGAAACCTGACACGCTAACCGTAACTGAGTTTAAGGCGAAGTGTTTGCGGATTCTTGAGAACCTTTCGCCCGAAGGCCTCACCGTGACCAAACGAGGCCGGCCCGTTGCCCGGGTGATCCCGATTTCCGCCACCGGTCACGCAAAGTTCTACGGCTCGCTGAAGGGAAAGATCAAAATCAAGGGCGACATTCTGTCCACGGGGGTCAAGTGGGATGCTCAACCTTGACACCCATCTGATTGTCTTTTTTCTCAACGGAACCTGCACGGCTCGCGAGTATGAACTGATCAGCAAGCAAGAGGTGAGCATCTCCAGCATCGTGCTCTGGGAGCTTGCCAAGCTTACCACTCTGGGCCGGGTCAGTCTCGACCTAGAACTTCCTGAATTCAGGGGCTTCCTCCGGCAAATGACCATCATCCCCATAAGCCTGGATATCGCAATTACCAGCACACTTCTCGATTTTTCCTCCGATCCGGCAGACGAAATCATTGCGGCCACCAGCGTGGTGGAGCGGATTCCATTGCTCACCCGTGACCGCCGGATGCTTCGGTCACGCGTAATTCCTTTGGCTTAGAGCGGGAAAGTCAGCATGGTCGCGCAGACCTTGCGGTCCACGAGAATGAGGAATCGAATAACAAGACGAGAAGTTTCCATCCTGATGGCGATGGCCGGATTGCGGTGCGCAATTTCGCGCGGCGGGGCGCTATTCGCGTTCGAGGGTCAAAGTAGCTGGGAAAAGTATTTCGGCAACCCCGTTTTGGGCGGACAGTATGGAACGTGCTTTGATGTTTGCGTGCTGAACGAAGCGGGCTTTTATAAGATGTGGATTTCGTGGCGCCCCAAACAAAGTGTCGCTCTGACGGAAAGCAAGGATGGAATTCACTGGAGCCCGCCGGAGATTGTCCTGGGTCCTGACCGAAGTACGGGATGGGAGGACGACATCAATCGGCCCGTGGTTGTGCATCGCGAGGACGCTTATCACATGTGGTATACGGGCCAGGCGCACGAAAAGTCGATGATCGGCTATGCCACCAGCCGCGATGGCCGCAACTGGGTAAGGCAGTCCGCGCACCCAGTTCTGGAGCCTGCGCTGCCCTGGGAAGGCGTGGCCGTGATGTGTCCGGATGTGATGTGGGACCCGGAGAAGAAAATGTGGAGGCTGTGGTATTCCGGCGGCGAGCAATATGAGCCGAACGCTATCGGTTACGCCACCAGCCCTGACGGACTTCACTGGAAGAAGTACGCGAGCAATCCTGTGATGACGCCGGATCACAGTGCGACTTGGGAAAGCCAGCGAGTGACTGCGGCTCAGATCATCCGCTGGAAGGGATGGTACTACAGCTTCTACATCGGTTTTCGCGACATCGATCATGCCCAGATTGGCCTGGCGCGGTCAAAGGACGGGATCACCAATTGGGTGCGACACGCCGGAAACCCGATCGTGCGGCCGACGCCGGGAGGCTGGGACGCGGACGCGTGCTACAAACCTTACGCGGTGTACGCAAACGGCCGCTGGATGCTCTGGTACAACGGAAGGAACGGACCGCTTGAACAAATCGGTCTCGTGATGCACACTGGCAGCGATCTGAGATTTGTTGCGGCTGGTTGAGATCGCAAATCGGAGGAAGGGGAGTTATGAAACGCTCATGGATAGGCTACGTGCTCGCTGCCGTTCTGTTGCAGGTTTCGCTCGCGCACGCTGACGAATCCGCACAGGACAAGATCGAAAGGGCGGTTTCTGCCGCGCCACCTTCGGTGGCCAAGGCGGCGAAGGTTATGGATATGGACGACCAAGGCAAAATGACCGTGCTGCGCGAAGGCAACAACGGTTTCACTTGTTTTCCAGGACATCCGGGCGTAGTAGGGGAGGTTGCGATGTGCGCGGACGCCGCCTCGATGCAATGGATCAGCGATTTCATTGCGCATAAGCCGAAGCCGACCAACGCCGAGCCCGGCGTCACTTACATGCTGACCGGCGGCACGGATTGGAGCGCCACGGATCCCTTCGCCACCAGCGGTACCCCCATCAAGGAGCCGCCCCACTGGATGATTCTGTGGCCCTTTGATCCCAAGACCACCGGACTGCCGACGACGCCCAAGCAGACCGGAACCTGGATCATGTATGCAGGCACGCCGTGGGCCCACCTGATGATCAATCAGCATCCGTGACTCAGTGTTTGGCCACCATCTCCCGCACGTCTTGCCGCAAAGCGGCCTGACTGCCGGGACGGCTGTAGAACATGTGTCCGCCCGGATACTCATGCACGGCCACGCGTGTGGGATCACCCATCACTGGCATCTGGTCCACCGTCAGCACCGAGCCCATGAAGGGGCACGAGAGGTCGTTCCAGCCGTGGGCAATAATCACGCGTAACTTGGGGTCGGCTGCTACCGCCTGCCGCAGATCAGGCACCGCGCCTGCGCGCAAGGCACGACTCTCGAAATCCCACTGTGAACCCACGGCGAAGCTCAGCGCGTTGTAGCGCGCGTCCGTCTTCCATCCCACCACGCGGGTAACAAAGTCCACCATCGCCGTCGTGGTAGGCGCGATGATGCTTTCCAGCAGCGGGTCGCTCGTGCGCTGCTGCGCGGAAAACGGGAAGGGATCAAAGGCGGTTACATTCGAGTCATACACGCTGCCGATCTTACCGTTCTCGCGGAAGACCTCGCGCAGGTAGGCGCCGATTTCGAGCCTTCCACCCTCTCGCCGCACGAATTCCTCCTCCAGGCCGGTCATTTCGGTGACGTGTTTCACGATCCGCGGCGTCGCCTGCGGGTCTGAGCGGCCCTTCAGCAGGTCAGAAGCGTACTCGCCGCGCGTGTAAGCAATCACGTCCGCCATGGATTCCGGCGTCAGCTTGTGCTCACGTTCGAGATGAGCCGCCGTAATCGAAGGCAGGGTCAACATCCACGGCAGGGGAGAAACGTCACCCTCGTCGTCCAGGCTAGGACTTAAATACGGCGACACCAGCACCAGCCCGTTCATCGCCACGCCGAGTTGGGTTTGCAGGTAGTGCGTGATGCGAGGACCGCGATAGCCGCCGTAGCTCTCGCCCACCAGATATTTCCGCGAGCTCATGCGGCCGTTCGCCACAAGCCAGTCGTAAATGGTCCGCGAGAGGTAATGAATGTCGGCGTCTGTGCTGTAAAACTGCTTCTTGGTCTCGTCCGCGGGAACCAGCGACCGGCTGTAACCGGTGCCGACGGGGTCGATGAACACCAGGTCAGTGAAATCGAGCCACGTGCCCGGATTGTCGGTCAACTTGGTGGGGTCAGACGGGCTATCTCCCTCCATGCCGAACTCGAGGTGCTTGGGGCCGATGGCGCCGAAGTTTAAATAGACCGAGGCCGCGCCGGGACCGCCATTCAACGCGAAGGTGACAGGCCGGTCCTGGCCGTCCACGACGTACGCGGTGAAAACGACCTCTCCGATTTTTTTGTTGTTCTGATCGTTCACGGGCAGCGTGCCGACGGTGACCGTGTAGTGCAGAGTCTTGCCGTCAAGCTCCATGCTCTGCGCCACATGTTTATCCGCCGGCAGCGGAGCCGGCTTCTCGGCGGCTTTATCTTTCGCCTCCGCCGCGGCTGCGGCAGACGCAGGTGGAGTGGCGGGTTTTTCTTCCTGCGCTACGGCAAAGGAAGAGCCGAATGTAAAGATGAGGGCTGCGACCGTGCCGGCCGCGGCACAGTTACGGATCGAGTCAAACGAGATTGAACGCATTGGGCTACCATAGCATGAACCCGTTGCACTTTACTGGGCTGCCATTAAGTTGTTGCAGCCGTTGCGAGCGAACCGCAAACCTTACTCTTACGTTCCTACTCGGGTCGCGCCTTCTCCAATCGCTCCTGGAAATATTGCTTCCAACTGTTGGGCAATGCCGCCACCCGCACGGCCCGCTGCACCGAAGCGACGTCGTCATCGCTATATCTCTTGGCGACGTATAGGTGGGTGATTTCGGATATCGTGACGCCGTTCGGGTCTCGTGCCGTCACTTCGATTTCATCGCTGGCGCCAACTTCTCCCTCCCGGACAACGGCGAGGTAGAAGCCGGTGCGGCCGCTAGCGAGAAATCGCTTCACCATGTCATCGGCTTGGAATCTGATGCCAAGCTTGTAGCAAGGCAAGCGAGGTTGTGTGACGACCACTTCGGCCGAACCGATCGAGAGCCGATCGCCAAGATGAACAGAGTCTTCCAGCAGGCCGTTTGTGGTGAAGTTTTCGCCAAAGATTGCCATCGGCAACTCGCGGCCGGGCAATTGAGTCTTCCAGTATGCGTAGTGCTCCAGCGGATAGCAGTACGCGGCCTTGTGTTCTCCGCCGTGAACGCTAAGGTCGGCCTGGCGGTCGCCATCCAGATTCAGCTTGCGCAACATGACGCGGCCTTCCACCGGCCGCTTAAAGATTCCGGTCGTCACGGGTATTCCGTGCCAGGTCACTTCGCGCGGCAGTCCGGTGCTGACTGAAACCAGCTTCATGCTCTGCGCTCCACTGCGAAGACTTGCCACTGCCTTTTGCGACGTCCGCATGAAGGTTAGTAGCTCTCGATATCGCGAATGGGGCAGGCACAACGCCTGCCCCTACGACCGTGACGGCGAGTACAGAAGATCCCCACGACTAGATTTGACCCTTACCGCCATCCACACCAATTTCCACTCCGGTGATGTAGGATGCATCCGGAGAAGCTAGGAAGGCGACCGTCCCTGCGACCTCTTCAGGCTTGCCAAAGCGCTTCATGGGAACTGAGGCGAGTATGGTTTTCGCGAACTCATTCACCGTTTCTTTGGGCAGCCCCGTCCGCTCGAAAATCGGGGTCTCAATCGGACCCGGCGCTACGGCATTTACTCGAATATTGCGGCCTACGAGTTCCGCGGCAATGGACCGTGTCAAGGAGCGCATGGCAGCCTTGGTTGCTGCGTAGACCGCCCCGTTCACAACACCTTCGTGGCCGACAACGCTGGTGTTGAGAATGATGGAAGCGCCGTCATTCAGTACGGGCAACGCTTTACGGATGGTGAAGTACGCACCCTTGGTATTGATGTCGAACTGCTCGTCGTAGTGCTGTTCGGTCACTGAATCCAGCGGGGCAAATTTCGCCACTCCTGCGTTCACAAACAGAATATCGATCTTCCCGAGCTTTTGGTTGACTGTTGCGAACAGGTTATCGATATCGGTGAGCTTGGAGACATCGGCCTGAACGGGCACCACCCCGTTGCCGATGAATTTCACAGCGTCGTCCAGCGTCTTCTGGCTGCGCCCGGAAATTGCGACGCGGGCACCTTCCTCCTGCAAGCGCTTTGCTGTGGCCAGACCGATGCCGCTGTTTCCTCCTGTTACCACCGCCACCTTTCCTTCGAGTCTCTTCATGTCTGCCTCCGCCCTCGACGGGCTTGAATTTGCTGCGAACGCTCCGAAGAGGCCTAAACGCTACTCTTGCGAAGGTTCGACATTTAGATGAATATCTAAGCTTCGGGTTACATCCAATTGTGTAAGATATCTGAAGAGGCTGAATGGCCCGGCCGAAGCAGGTCTGTTAGACTAGGTGCGAAATGATGGAGCGCGCACAAATCGAAAGGGTTTCAAAGGCGTTAGCGGATGAGACGCGCCTCGTGATCTTTGAGACCATCGCCAAACAAGGGGGGATAAATTGCAGTGAGCTGGTCTCTTTGCGAGGGATCACGCCCGCCACCGTTTCTCACCACCTCAAAGTGCTGGCTGACGCGCAACTCATCGAATGCCGCCGCCAAGGGCAATTCGTTTACAGCAGCGCCGTTCCCGGCACGATGAAGGAATACGCCCGCTCGCTTGCGAGAATTGTCCGGCCGAACAAGAGAAGAAAACCCGGTGCGAGCAAACGCCAAAAGAGTGTCTTGCGCTGAAAAGCACAATTCTTGAACCGCGCACCCGTGGCTCGGAGCTATACATACCTCGAAGATCGTCATTGCAACGTCTCATCCAGATACCCCAGGTACGCAGCCAGCAGCCTGTAGCTATCGTAGTAATCGCCGAATTTGACGGCGCTGTAGTTGTCATCGCTGCTGTGAAGGACGTGCCAAGTCGGCCGGGTGACCGAGTGAACCATGAGGGTCGGAATTTTGCGCCGGATGAACGATTCGGAGTCATCGTCGCCCACGCCATCGGCGTTCATCACGGCCACCGGAAGCTTCATCGACTGGGCCAGCGCGAAAAAGCCGCCGGCAAGCGCAGGAGCGGAATGATTCAGCCAGACCTTCGTGGGACCGAGCGCCAGCGTGTCGATGTTCACCATGGCTCGCGTCTCCGCCACTTGCTGGGCCGTCATCTGCCTGGCGTAGAACTTTGAACCCACCAGCCCGTGCTCCTCGTCGGTGAATCCCACAAAGAGAAAGGTGTGCTTGTGTGGCTTTGTGTGAAGGCTCTCGAAGAGGCTGGGCAGCAACGAGGCGCCGCTCCAGTTATCCACCACTCCGCCGCCGCGCGCCACCTTGTCATAATGCGCACCCACAATAATGCGCGAGGCGGAACTGCCCGGCTCACGGCAGATCACGTTCGCCAAGGGCTGGCTGGTGACCGGCTGCTCCGAAAGGCTCGCGCCCTTGCAACCGACCTGTTTAAACATGCGCTCCAACTCGGCCTCGCGTTCGGGGTTGTGGCGAGGCGCCGCTTTCAAGCGCGCCTCGATAACGGTGGCGGGCACGGGATCGAATCTGACCGTTGTGAGTGGCTCTCCGGAGTTGGAGATACGAGCGCAGAGTTGGGTTGCGAGGAGCGTCGCGGCAAGTGCGGTGACGAGCCACATCCAAGGGGTGCAGCGAGATCGAAGGTGAGGCGCGTTCAACAATGGCCCTTTCGTTGATGGAAAGCGGCATCGCTGGTGGAAAAACTTGTGGATTCCCGCCTTCGCGGGAATGACCGCGTTGGAGTGGGCGCTCCTTGCCCCAGCGGCGTCATTCCCGCGCAGGCGGTAATGACTGCGTTTGGAGCAGAAGCTCCGTGCCCAGCGGCGTCATTCCCGCGAAGGCGGGAATCCACGAGTCATTCCCCAGCTTTTTCTGCTTCGCCTATCCTCGGCGGCGAGCACCATCGTAAATGAACTAGCGCCGCGATGCCTCCGCCAGGGCGTCATCCAGAATCTTCTCGAAGTTGGCTGCCGTAGGGGCCCCCACCACAATCCGGCCGTTCACAAATATGGTGGGCGTGGCCCTGATGCCGAGATTCTGTCCTTCCTCGCCGTCGCGCTCGATGCGCCCCAGAGACCCGTCGTTGGCGGTGCACGCCGTGAGTTTCTCAGCAGCGATTCCCGCGTCACCCGCCAACTGCAGCAACCGGTCATGCACGTTGGTGGCGTTGATGCTTTCCTGCGAGGCAAAGATGAGCGTGCGATAGTTCACAAACGTTGAAGGCGCAATGTCGAAAGCGCACTCGTTGGCGATAGCGGCCGTCCGGGACCAGTCATGGCTGGGGATCAGAAAGTCCTTGAAGATAAAGCGGACCTTGCTGCTGTACTTGGGCAAAATCTCGTTTTCCAGGGTCTTTTGAAACAGGGCGCAGGTGGGGCATTGCAGGTCGGCATATTCCACCACCGTTACTTTGGCGTTCGCTGGTCCTGCAGAGGGCTGCCCCTTGGTTGAAATCAATTGCTCCACAAAATCCCGGCGATAGGGAAACATCATACCTAGAACGCCGGTGCGATGGTCTCGAGTGACGTAAACCTCTCCCGTCTTTTTCTTGTCACCTTCGCTGGCGGTGATCGTCGTTTTCAAGAAGCCCGGATACGCCGATGCCTCCAACGGGCCCACGCTTAAGTTTTCGGCGGCCGGCAGCTTGGCGGCGTCCCGCACGCAGCGGATGATCTCGTCGCTCGAGCCGTCGGTTAGCGCAAAGACGTTGCCCATTACGAAACAGCGGCCGTCATCCGTGATGAAAATGTCATTTGTGTGCTTTTGCTTGCCGTCATCGGAGGTGATCACCGTCTCATAAAAGGCCGGGTACGAGGACTTGCGCAGCGGCTCGACGGTTAGCTTCACCGACTCCGGCACCTGGAAGCGGTCGCGGACGTACTGAACGATCTTGTCCGGGCTCGCCACGTTCAGGATCGCAGGGGTGTTTTCGCGCGCGACCGGCCTCGTGGAGCCCCAAACTGTCTTCGCCGAGAACACCAGGGCGGTGGCCAGCAACAGGTGAAACCCTATCAGCCCTTCAATCTTGAGTCTCATTTCGTTCCCCTCCGTCTCCTGCTCCTGGTGCGTCGTGCACTTGGTTGGATGCCATAATGTCAGGACATTCCGGCTTCTCAGAACCTCGGGTTGGCGCCCTGTGTGTGCAAAATCCCTCTCCGAGGGCGATCCCAATGGCCCAAGCCCAAACTGGTTTGACGCAGTTCGGCCCGCACGGGAGAGCCGACGGCATCCGATGACGTAGCGAGCCGTCGCGAGCAACTGCAATGCCAGACCACCGACACCGTTCGATGCAGAATTTCTCAAAAATCCCAATTCTCTCTCCCGATGCGCGCCACATATCTCGCCAACATCTTCATTCCTTTGGATATCCCGGGGTCCTACGAGTGTTTCTCACTTTTCCCGGCGTTCTCTTTCAGAATTTCGGCGTTTACGTAAACGCGCTGCCTGTAACCCCCCACATAACTCCGTACGTCGCTCATTAGACTGGACATTCCGGCCTGCTACCGATTTTGTTCCGCGCCGCCGCTGTAACCGGTACTTTTCCGGTTGTAACCGTCCCGTGGACGTGAAGGCTGGATTTGGTTCCCATCATCCCTCTCTTTAGCTCTCCGGCTCCGATATAAGTCTGGATGCCCTTGCATATCAATCATATTCCGGGTTCGTTCGTCACCGTTCGCTCTCCGGAGGCGCGGCTGTTTACGTAAACACGCGGTCCGTTTACGTAAACACGCGCCCGAGCTCGACAATAACCTCGTTGGCCGAAAGGCCATCCCGCAGCGAAGTTTGAATGCCGAATCAAATTCCAAACTCCTTATATTTCTGCGACATTCCGGGTTCCTTCGTCGCCTCCGACGCCCGGATGGAAGGCGAAGTGTGAGGCGAAAGCCCGCCCGGTCCCGATCCTGCCGGCCCCGACGCTACCCGGCGCGCCCGCCTGTCATACCCGCCATCGGGCCGGCTTCGCGGACTCGCGAGGTTAAATCCAGGCGATCGAGACTCCATGCCGACGACCCACCCATTCTATAGCACGAAAATGGCCGGGTGTCAAGTCATTTGAGCAGGGATGACGATTGTCATCATAGCGTGCAGAACTAGGCTACATCGTGCAGGTCAGGCGCCGGAAGCATCCGACGCCGGGGTCCGGGATCATCTTGGCCCCATGAGAGGGGGCGCCTTTAGTCCGCATTTCTCACCAGCGTCCCTATCAAAGCCGAAAGGGCAGGGCTTCAGAGTCTATGTGAGAACCAAGCGCTGTAGCGGCGGTCTATGACCGCCGGTCTTGTTCTTTCAACGACTTCGGCGGTCATAGACCGCCGCTACAGCTGGCATCCGGCTCCCGGTGAGAAATCCAGGTTAGAGTGTGTGCCGCTCATCGTCCTTGGCATTCTATTGATAGGATGCCCGGGTGCGCTCACGCTCGCTACAGGCGGTGATCCTAGCGGGCCTGGCACTTGGCGACGATAAGAGTGATGTCATCGTGCTGTTCCCGCGGGCTGAACTCGCGGACGTCACCCACGATCGATGCCAACAAGTCCTTTGGCGGTAGCTCGCGGTGGCGCCGGAGCGCCTCCACCAGGCGCCGTTCGCCGAACTCCTCTCCGGCGTCGTTAAACGACTCGGTGACGCCGTCCGTGTAGAGGGCGAGCGTGTCTCCCGCAAAAAGCCGCTCTTCAGCGACGGAGCAATCCCAGTCCCTGAAAAGTCCGAGCACGGTGCAGGTGGGTTCGAGCCGCTCCAAGGTCTCGTCGCTGCGCAGCAGAAGAGCGGAAAGATGTCCGCAACTCACGTAGCGCACGCGCCGAAGACCGTCATCGTATTCAGCAAAGAACAGGGTGGCAAAAACGCTGTCGCCGGTGTTGTCGCAAAAAAGCTGGTTCACCGATTCCAGGAGGCGTTGCGGCTGGTCCACCGCCACCGCGCACTGGCTGCGCACGTTCGCCTGCAAATTGGCCATCAGGAGCGCGGCCGCGATGCCCTTGCCGCAAATGTCACCCACCACCAGGCCCACGCGATCGCCACCGAGCGGAAGGAAATCGTAATAATCGCCGCCCACCTGGCGAGCCTGAATACAGACGCCGGCGTAATCGAGCGTCTGGAGCGGCGGCAACGCCTGCGGAAACAACCGGGCTTGCACTCGCCTGGCGATTTCCAATTCCTGGGCGGCACGGCGTTCTGCTTCCAGTTTCTCCGCCACCGCCCGGCGCTGCGCTTCAAGGTTCCGGGTGAGCTCGTCGAAGCTCGCGAGGAGAAAGGAATTTCCGTCGGGGTCCTTGAAGCGTGTGAAGACTCCGCCCCATATGGGCTTCGGCGCGCGGCCCGCTGTGCCTGAGTCTGTTGAGCCTGAGGCCGCTACCTGCACCCCATACCTGAGGCGCTTCAAGCGCGGCGTCTGCAAGAATTCAACACCGCGCCGGCGCCATTCGCGGAACTTGGCAGGCACATCTTCGGTGACGAAGGAGATCTGGGTGGATCGTCCAATAAGCTTGCGCTCCGGAGAACCAGGTTCGGGCGCTATCAGTGTGAGAGCTGCGGCGCCGTCAGGAGGGCTCACGGTCGCCCAGCGGCGGTCAGGCTGAACGCGGGCGTCGAACACCAGGTGAAATCCAAGCTGATCCACGTAAAACTTCACGCTTCGATCAAGGTCCCGAACGAACACGTTCACCGATTGAAGGCGGAGGTAAGGGTCCGGCCTGTCAACCGAAATCACGGCCTCGCCGGCGTTCAGGGTTGAAGCAGAGGCGCCCATCACTGCGATTATAACGCGGAGATGCGGGACGCCGAGAAGCCTACCTTGCGTCGAATAAGAGTTGAGAATAGGGAACAATGTAAGGAAAAACAACGGCGCTTTTCTCGCTGGCTGGCGCGGAACGTAGTCGCGCTAGGGTTACGGGGTCCCTCAGCCGATTAGGGCTCGGATCTTGGCACGCACATCCGCGAGCTCAGCGGCTGACGCCGTCCCCTTCCGGCTGGCGCGGCGCTGGCGCCAATCGAGGCTCTTGACCTGATCTGCCAGAACCGCACTCGCGGGTGTTCCGGCGATGACGACCTCAAATGGGTAATTCTTGATTTGCATTGTCATGGGGCAGCAAACCATGAGGCTGGTTTTCGCGTTATAGGCGGCGGGGCTTAGCACCAGCGCCGGCCGGTGTCCTGCTTGCTCACGTCCCGCCTGCGGGTCGAAACTGAGCCACACGATGTCGCCCGCATCAGGTACGTAGCGCTCCATCACCAACCCTCATTGCCGACCGGACCCCCGAAATCGACCTCTTTATGCAAATTTTCTCGGGTAATCCTTCTCACGAGGTCGCCTAGATTATATTCCTTGTGTTGCGTTGGCTCGATGACCACGCGACCGGATTCCTCCCGCACATCCACAGGGTCATCGAGATCGAGGTGGGCCGCCCGCATGACGGCAGCCGGAATTCGCACCGAAGCGCTGTTTCCCCATTTCTTCACCACGACCTTCACGTCTAACCACCTCCATCGCTATCAGATGGTCCCCATCTTGACACACACGTTGGCATGTGTCAACATTGTTGATACGTCACGACAGGCCGGCGCATGGCCAAGTTGATCGACCTATGCTGTGCGTGAGCAAGCGTAGCGCGCATACAGCCTCTCGGGCGGCTGGTCTGCCAGAATGGCCCTCAATGTTTCATGAGTCTGATGAGGGATTGCCATACATCTTCACGTCCGCCACCGCCACGCTTAGTGCGGGGAAAGGGGACCGAGGCGTGACGGGAGGAACTTATCGCTCTGCAATGTCGAGGGCATAAACTTCTTCGATGCTCACATCCCGAAGCAGCAAGGGAGCGTCGTCCGGAGCGAGTCCCAGCCAAGTATCAAGAGTCCACAGTTGGTCGTGTCCTCTGAGGTTGACCAACTGTTCCACGCGGCGATCGCTGACGCGCACGCGTCCGATGCCGGGTGGATCAGTAAAGCGATCGAAATAGATATACTGCCCGTCGTGAGACCAGTTGGGGTAGCCGACATGTTGCTTGAGCAGCACGCTCCATGTGCCAGTCGCATTATCAAGCAGCATCAGCCACTGAGAGTCAGCGGCAAGCGCAGCGAGGTAGCGACCGTCAGGGGACCAGCGAGGGGAACCCGCGTCATCCCCGCCCGCCAGGCTGGAGACTTGGTGTGTGCCCACATCTATCTCCTGCAGGCGCGTCTTTCCCGATACCAGCGAATAACGCTCGAAGACGAGCTTCTTCCCATCGGGAGACCAGCACGGATCCCTCAGCCAATCGGGATCAGGAGGCAGCGCCTGACGTGGCGGCCCACCGGTTGCAGGCACCACATAGATGCTGTAAGACTCGCCAGGCGACTGCCCTGAGAATGCGATCTGCTGCCCGTCGGGTGACCATTTCGGAAGGAATACTTGAAGGGGCGAATACGTTAGCTGTAGACGGTCAGTTCCGTCCATTCGGCTGCGCCACAGGGAGCCGTCCGGGTAGGAGACGTACGTGACCCAGTTACCATCCCGGGAGAAGTCCACTCGCGTTGCCGAGATCCCGTGCAGATAGGGTGCGAAGTCACCGCCCTTCGGGTCATACTGGACCAGCTCACCTCGAGCTTCCTCGCCCATCACGTAGAGGCGCTTTCCATCCTTGCTGGCCACTGGCATTGAAAAACTGATGGGTCCGGAGGTCAATTGCACAGGATGCGGTCTTCTGCGAAACCAAGACCGATCCGGGAGGGCCCAAATGTCGCTCCGGTCTTGACGTGTGGACACGAACACGTAGTACTTCCCGTCGGGAGTCCAACTGCCACAGCACGGGTTCGGGGGCGCATTTCCGCCTGGCAGGACCGGATGGACGTTGCTTCCGTCGGCGCCAACTTCCCAAAGCGTCGAAGAATCCAAGACGGGATCAACCACGGTGAGCCGCACCCGTTTCCCGTCCGGAGACCATCGCGGCCAATAGGGTCTCTGGGGCTCCGGCCAGCGCGCAAGCACCCGGGAATCGGTGCCGTCACTTGCCGCAAGATATAAGGTGTTGCCTTGGGCGTAGACCAGACTTTGTTCGCCGGGAGACCAACTGGCGCCAATCGCGACACTATCGGCGAGGCGTTGCGGGGTGCCTTCCGGGAGGGGTTGAATCAAAAGATGGCCTTCTTTTGAAGAGGCGGGACTCAACACCAGTAGCTTTGATCCGTCCGCAGAGATGTCCTCCAGCGCCGCCTCCGTCAGGGGCGACCCCAGTATTGATGTCTGGCCGCCCGTGGCAGCAACCTGAGCGATGACGTATCCTCCCGCGGTGGAATCAACCGAAAAATAAAGCCGCACCCCGTCGCTGAGAAGCGGAGTCGGGGTCAATCCCACTTTGAGTATCTTCTTACTCCCGTCATCCGTCAGCCTCACGTATCGTTGCGCGCGGAGGGACGGCTCCGGCACCAGCCACCCGTACGCGAGTGCTGCCAAGAGCACCAGGAGGCAAACTCCTATCAAGGCCCACCTGGCTCGAAGAGAACCAAGCCGCCGCGGTACGCTACTCCCCGCCGGCAATGGCTCAGCCGAGGTCGGCTTCGTCATCGCGTCCAGCATTGCTCCGGGACGACCGGCGCTGCCAGGCGCCGTCAACTCTGCGGCAGATTTGAGGGTGCCTGTCAGCGGCCCCCGTGTCGCCTCGGCTCGGACAGCGGCGAGTTCGGCACTCACACTGGCAGCAGACGGGTACCGCAGCTCCCGGTCTTTTTCCAGACATCTAGCGAAAACGCACTCGAGCCGAAGCGGCAACGCGGGGTTCAGCTCCCCAGGCGGCGTCGGCGCGCGATTGAGGATGCTGTCAAAAATCACTGCAACAGTCTGTCCAGGGAAGGCTTGTCGTCCGGTGGACATCTCGTAGAGTAGACTGCCTAGAGAAAAGAGGTCGGAGCGCTCATCAAGGTCTTCACCCCGCGCCTGCTCCGGGGACATGTAGGCCGTGGTCCCCAACGGAACGCCCGGGCTGGTGAGCGCCATGCCTCCGCTGCTTGGGCTCGCCTGTCCGACCGCAACCGCCTTGCGCATCGGTTTGGCCAGGCCGAAGTCCAGCACCTTGACTTGTCCACGCCGCGTAATCATGACATTCGCGGGCTTGATGTCCCGGTGAATCACACCGGCCGAATGCGCCGCCTCCAGGGCTTCGGCGACGGCCATGGCGAAGTCGAGAATTCTCTCAACCGGCAAGGGCTGGCTGCCAATGACCTCGTCGAGTGTCTTTCCCTCGACGAGTTCCATGGAGATGAAGGGCCGGCCCTCGAGCTGGTCAAACTCAAAGATCGTGCAGATGTTGGGATGGCCGAGGGCGGAAGCGGCGCAAGCCTCGCGCTCGAACCGGCTCAGGGCAAGGGGATCTGTCACCAGCGCCTCGGAGAGAAACTTCAGAGCTACAAGACGCCCCAGGCGGGTGTCCTGGGCCTTGTAGACTACGCCCATTCCACCCCCGCCCAGCTTCTCCGCGATCCGGTAGCGTGAGGAAGAGAGAAGAGGCGCACGCTCGCCTTGGTCCTCCGCGCCTCCGCGCAAGGGTTCAACTGGAGAAATTGGTTGTGCCGGGGAGGGTGAGGCGTCAGCCGGTGTTACAGGGGGAATCTCAACCGGGGCAATGAAGCGGTAGCCGCGCCGAGCCAGGGTCTCGATGAAACGCGGGTGTTCGGCCGAATCGCCAAGCGCGGCCCGCAACCGGCGGATGGTGCCGTTGATACCGTGGTCGAATTCGACGATGGTGTCGTTAGGCCACAGCCTTTGCTGGATCTCCTCGCGGGCCACCACTTCGCCCGGGCGCTCGATGAGCATAACCAGAACCCGCAGGGACTGCTCCTGGAGTCTGGTCTTCCGCCCGCGACGACGCAGTTCGCCGGCACGGACATCGAGCTCAAACCCACCGAAACGAATGAGTGGAGACAAGCTCGTGCGCTCCCTCGTTCGAGATATTAGCGTGAGTAGCGGCTACTTTACCATAAACAGGGCGGGGCAAGGAAGGGTAAGCAACCCACCCTTTTCTAATAAGTTAGCATGTCATAACTTTCTCATACGCATCCCATCTCCAGCGCATTGACCCGTTTCCTGCCTTTGTTTCAGAGTGAGCCGTGTTCGGCGAACCGAGCGCGCTTCGATGCAGCCAGCGCGAACAGCCGGTGACGTTCGAGCGAATTTACTCTGACAAAGGAGAAGACACATGAAGTCATTCCAGCAGGCTAGTTTCAATCCAATCTCTTCCGATCTGTCACTGGGCGCGGCCATCGCCGACATCTCGCAAGGCTGGGACGGCACTCTGTGGGCCATCGACACCAACGGAGCCCCGCACACTTACGACCCTCTCCAGGGGGTCTGGAACGCTCAGGGCACCGGCATTGATGCGGCTGCACTCGTCGGCACGTCCACCTACCATTTTCGCGGGCCGGAGGTAGTGGAGGTTACATTCGGTACCAATGAGACCGGCACTCCAACGCTCATCAGCGACAAGTGGCCTGGGCTGCCGCCCTCGTTTCAGCTCGGTGTGCATGGAGCGGCGAATGTGAATGGAACGCTGTACCTGTTCGGGCGCGGCCAGTACGTCTCGGTGGATCAGCCCGGCGAGGTGTTGGCGCTCGACCAACTGAAAGGATGGCCCACCGGCGGAGGCTGGGCGGGTGGGGCGATCGACGGCGCGTGTTCGCTGAACGGCGACCAGGTGCTCCTCGTTCGCAACGGCGAATACATTACGATCAGCATCAGCCAGCGCGCGGTGCTCACCAATCCTTCGCCGCTTTCGGAATACAGTCCCTTTCATGGGGTGCCGGCCCAGTTCCTGGAACAGGGATTCACGGGTGGCTACTTCTTTGGCCCTAACAATGACAACAGCAAGGTGACGATTTATAACGGTCCGGGGCTGCTTAGTTATGTCATCGTAGACCCTGTCCCCAGCACGCAATATGTCGCGGCAGTTTATTCCAACTGGCCGAAAAATTGGAACCCACGTCTGGCCCATGCCCCGAGCGGCCGGGTGGGTAATCTGTGGTCCGCCATGGCCGACGGCAAAGGCGTGGTCTATCACGACGGAGACCAGTGGAATGCGATTTCGGGCGAAGCGACGTATGCGTCGGTGGGGTCGGATGGGAGCGTTTACACCGTCGGCAAGGGGACCGCGCTGTACCAATGGCAGGGCGGAGAAAATTGGAACCAAATTTCTTCTCCTCCATCAGGAAGTACGCTGACGCAGATCTCGGTGGGCGACTCCAACCATATCTGGGCGCGTGACGGCGGGAATAAGGTGTACGCGCTTGCCGGCAACGCCTTCTCACCCAGCTCTGAGGTAGGCCAGGCAGTTCATCTAGCGGCCAACTATGATGGGAGCGTCTGGCACTGCAACAATGATGCGAGCGCTTATCGATATGCCGGAAGCGGTTCAGCCTCCCAAGCGCTCTCCATACCGCAGGGGACAGTCACGAAGGTGGCGAGCACGGGTTTTGGAACCAGTCACTGCCTGACGACGGGGAGCGGGGGGAGCGGCGGCGCGCTCTATGAGTATACGTCGCCCTTTGCCTACAAGAGCGCGCCGGACTACAACCTGGGGTTCAATACCACCGGCCAGATTGCGGCGGGCGCCGGCTGCATCTTCTTTGTCCATCAGGAAGGCGATTACAGTGTCCAATCCCCCCACTTTCAGACCTACATCGTGGCGACCGATTCCCAGAACGGCCAACTGCGCTGGAAGACGCCTGTCCCCTGGCCTAATTGCTGGAGTAGCGCTCCCACGTACGACCCGCGGCTGAATCGGGTCTACTTCGGCATGGCCGTTAAAGATCCGAACGATGGGACCAGCCCGGGCTCCATGGTGGCGTTGGACGCGCGAACCGGCGAAGTGGTTTGGTATGTCGAACAACGGGCAGAAAGCCATCCCGGTCTAATCACCTCAGTGGACTACGCCCCTGTCGTCTGGGGCAATCTGCTGATCTTCGGAGACCGGGCGGGCTACCTGCACGCCATCAACACCGATGCGGCCGTCCCCAAGGGCAGCGCGCAATGGTCGATTATCGGAGCCCAGGGACACGATTCGGGCAACCTGCGAGTGTCCACCCCTGTCATAGACGATGGAGTCTGCTACTTCTACACCTGGTCCAGCAGCGACAGCGCCTTTTACGTCCAGACTTGCGCCGCTGCCGATGGTTCGGGGCTTAGCGTTCCGCCGTTACGCACGCTCTACACCTCGAAGGGAGTCACACCTACTCTCTGGCCCCCGCTTCTCGGCCGGGCGGCGTTTCCGGCGGGGGGCGGCCCCGCCCTGTTCGTGCAGGCGGGCAACATCACCCACGCTGTCAATCTGAGTGTTGGGCCTGATAATGGCGGGGTGAACGCCGATCTTAACGTCTACCTCAATCCCCCCAATATCTTCACAAGTAATCTGGTTTACCGGAATGGGACGCTCTGGGTGGGCGACACCCAAGGGCAGATCCACGCCTTGAACTCCGCCTTTCAGCACGTTTGTTCTACGCCCCAACAAGTGGCTCCCGCCGGCACTGCGTTCTGGAACATCAGTGCTTACGACGATGCGAGCGGAAACACCACCGTGTTCTGCGCTGGAGGATGGCTGGCCGAAAAACCCGCCCCGAGTCTGTTTGCATTTGACCCCGCCAATACGGTCGTTGAAGAGATTCCGACCGGAGCGACCTTGGTATGGGAGTTGGGCCCGATCAGCAACGGCGTCTTGCCGGCGGCTGGCGGGGACTGGGGAACCAAAGGACAAAAAGGAACCATCTTCGGCGTGCGCGTTGACCAGGTGCTGGCGACGCAGCGCGCCTTCATAGTGGAGTCGCAGTTGTTGCAGGACTACAATCCGCCCTCCGGCGCAGCGCAAAGTGTAGCCACCACCCAGGCCCGGTACCAGACTCACCTCACCGTGGTGGATGATCTGAAGACCCCACGCCCTCAGCAGACCGTGAAGATCTGGGCGGGCGAGCCCGGCACCACCATCTTGGTGAATGGCGAGTCCTTCACCGTTGGACCGGACGATTCCAGCTTTGCTTCCGTCCAGACCGGTCCCGATGGAATGGTGAGCATCGTGACGGATGCCAGTGATCTGTCTGCGGTTCCACTATATATCTGGTCAGGGTTTATGGACCCTTATGAGCGTGTCGTTGTATATCCCGACCGGGAATTTCATGACCGGCTGATGACCGCGCACGCGAACGCGGCCGACGATGACCCGGACAAGGTCAATCTTGCGACAGCTACAAGCTACGACAATAAACCCCTTTTCACCTCTCAGGAGCAGCAGACCCAGACGCCTTCCCAGGTGGCGGGCGCAATTCAACAAATGGGTGGCGCGAGCGGCTTGAACGGAAGCGGGGTCCGCACGAGCGGCGTGCGCCTGGCCGCGTCGGCCGCCAAGTACACCGCGTACGCTGATCTGGTTGGCCAGCACTACTTTCCCTTCAACGTACCGGCGAGCCGGCCGGCGGCCGTTGCCAACGCGCTGGGGCTGAGCTTCATCGGGGAAGAAGGTTCCGGCTTGAGTTTTTCCTCCGCAGCCGAGGCCGCTCTTGCGATTGATGCTCTCCCAGGTCAGGTCTGGACCTCGGACACGGCCATCGCGGGAGCTCCATTGCTCGGTGGATGGTTCAGCGATTTTTGGGACTGGATAAAGAAAAACATCGACGGTGTGGTGAACAAAATCACACACATCATCGTCAGCGTAGCCGAGGAGGTCTATGTCGGCATCCGGCTGATTGTGAACGGCGTGGCCAAGGTGTTCAGGGCGATCATCCACACGATTGAGGACGTATGCAAGACGATTGGCGCTTTCTTCATCAAATTGGGAAAGCTGATCGTCAGGGTCGTCGAGGCGCTTTCAATTTTCTTCCACTGGGACAAGATCATCCAGGTGCATAACGCGCTCAAGCAGACGATGCAGGGTCTTCTCAACAGCACTTCCGCCGACATGGCCGCTGCCGTGGGGGTGGTCCAGACCTTTTTTTCAAGCTTTGAACAGGCTCTGAAAGATGACATCAACAAGCTTTGTGGTGATTCTCAGAAGCAGGCTGGTGTCACCCAGAACCGGCAAGACCCTAATGCTCACACTGCGTTTAAGGTCAAGGGGAAGTCTCACGCCGTCCAAGGGATGTATATGTGGAACAAGACCGCAGCGAATGGCAGCTCGGCCACCGAAACGTCTTCGGTTGCGCTGGCTGCCACTGGGGACGACCCGACTTGGGACCTCGTCAACGCAATCGCCGCGGCGGCAAAAAACCTGGGCCACGACTTCCAGCAGATCGGAAGCGACCTTTCCAATACTCTCAAGGCTACATCGGCGAAGCAACTCGCCGGAGACTTACTCAAGACCTTGCTTGACATAATCGACCTCGTTATTGACGTCATTCTCGATACCTCCGAAGGGATGGCGGTAGCGTGCCTCCAGAGCTTGTCTATGCTCGTCTCCGCGTTCAACTCCTTGCTCACGACGCCGATTGACATTCCGTTTGTCTCGTGGATCTACACCGAGTTCATCTCGCCCGGGAATCCCTTGACCATTCTCGATTTGTTCTGCCTGGTGATCGCCATACCCATCGCCTTCGTTGGCTACGCCGTGATGGGAGCGTATCCTTTCGAGGCAGCGAAGGCCAGCGGTCCGCCACTGGCCAGCGATCCGGAAAACCGACTTGCCCTGCAGATATCGCAAGGTATCGGTTTCATTTTTCAGGGATTCTTCGTGGCCTGCAGCGATTTTCTCGGAGCCGTCAACGAGGTTGGATTCTGGGCAAAGAAAGGTGTGAGCACGTTGGTGGCCGGGTGCCAGGCTCTCACCGCAGAGATTGGAATGTGCCTCCTCCCGATGAAAAACAACAAGCCGGATTGGAGCGCCAACCCGCTGGCCACGACAAATGCTGCCGTGGGTCTGGTTCCCTTCGCTATGAACGTGACCGGAATCATCATCGTGGGCAACCCGGCCGAAGGTGCGGCGCAGAAGGCTACAAACTTCCTTATTAAAGCAATCACCTCCGTTCTGGTCTCCCTGGCGGGGCTGGGACGCCTGAGTATTGTAGCCTACGATTGGGCGACCGCCAAGGACCCGTTCAACGCAACGTATGTCGCCACCCAGGTTGGAAACCTGCTCGCCACAGTGCCTTTGCTCTTGAGGCCAATGACTCTAGCAATTAAGGCGGACAAGGAGCCGGTTGAGCAGGCAGTCCTTCTGGTAGTTCTCGTTTACGCCGATTGCATCGGATTCTGCGGAAAGGGAATCATCGAACTTGTCCTTGCGGCGATTTCGACCAGCGAGAAACAGGTGGGGCTCCGGCGGGCGGCAGGCGCGGCGGCAGGTTGGGGCATGCTGCCCGCGCCTGCGGTGTAGTACGTGTATGAGAAGCCGGATAACGCAGAGTCTCATTTCCCCAGAGACTCTGCGGCTTCTCGCATTCTTGCTTGGATTAGGCCCGCACGCAGGCCCAGGGGCCAACCGCAATGTAGCCTACTGCTGAACGCTAGAATTGCAGGACACGTGTCCGTAGAAATCACTTGACAGACTGCCTCGCTTGTATTACATACACAGGCGAGGCCACAGCGATTGCTACCTTTTCGCGCGGACCGATCCGGACAATTACCGGGCCCGGGGGCGCGCCGGGTCGCACCAGCAATCCGTCTTAGGCCCGCGACGCCTGGGGTGTTACAGCAACGTACCCGGGCGCAGAAGCTGTGAAAGAATCCCGGCTGTAGCGGCGGTCTGTGACCGCCGTGCTTAGGAATCAATGGCTTCGGCGGTCACAGAGCGCCGCTTCGGCGGTCACAGACCGCCGCTACAGCCCTCGAATCGGATTCTTTCACACCTTCGCAGCCAGTGGGTCGGTCGATCATAGGTCCGGGCTTCCGCCGGCGCCCTCGATTGGCGACGAGCGAAGCCGGAATATGCTTGACGCCTAAGGAGTTGAGAATTTGACTCGGTGCTCTAGCTTGCTCACGGATGGTTCTAATGCGGTGATGAACTTATGGTGCGGCCTCAGGGTTTGTTTACGTAAACGGGCAGCGTGTTTACGTAACCGCACGTCATCCGGAAGACGGGACGGCGACGAACGAAGCCGGAATCTTATAGGCTGGGAAGAACTTGCAAATTCATCTCGGAAATCCGGTTGGCAGGCTTGGCTGTCACGGCAACTTTCACCGGGCGCGGAGCTGATCTCGGGGGCAACGTCGCTCGAACGAAGCCGGAATGTTGCTGACAGCGTGGCACTTACGAGTTTATGTTGGGAATTCAGCCCGGAGGCCCGCCTGACACCACCTGCGACCGGCCAAAGGAGCAACATATCCATATAGGAGGGAGCTACAACTATGAACTCTTCCAGTCAAAATTCGACGGCTCCAAATTCGACGACGCGGCGCGACTTTCTTAGAACCAGCGGCAAACTGGCTGCTGCATCCGCTTTGGCCAATGTCGCGATTCCTTACGTCCACGCTGCCGGCAGCGACGAAATCCAGATCGCTCTCATCGGATGCGGCGGACGGGGCGGCGGCGCGGCCGCCAATGCCCTATCCGTCAAGCGCGGCCCCGTCAAGCTGGTGGCGATGGCCGACATATTTCCAGAGCGCCTTCAGATTGACCTCAACAAACTGCAGCAGCATTTCCCGAGCCAGGTGGACGTGCCGCCGGATCGGCAGTTTATTGGTTTCGACGCGCACCGGAAGGCCATGGATTGTTTGAGGCCGGGCGACGTTGCTATCTTCGCCACTCCGCCGGCATTTCGCTGGGTGCACTTCACCTACGCCATTCAGAAGAACCTCAACGTCTTTATGGAGAAACCGCTCACAGCAGACGGCCCCACCAGCAAATGCATGTTCAGCCTGGCGCAGGACGCAGCAGCCAAGAACCTGAAGGTGGGAGTCGGGCTGATGTCGCGGCACAGCCGGGCGCTCCAGGAACTCGCCGACCGCGTGCATAACGGCGAGATCGGCGAGATCATTCTCCAACGCGGCTATCGCATGCACGGCCCCGGCGGCTATTTCCTCTCGCTGCCCAAGCCCGACGGCATCACCGATCTGCTCTATCAGGTGAAGCGCTTCCATAGTTTCATCTGGGCCAGCGGCGGCTGCTACAACGACTTCTATATTCACATCGTGGATCATCTCGGCTGGATGAAGGGCCAGTGGCCGGTGAAGGCGCAGGCGCTCGGCGGCCGCCACTACAAGGTGAGTCCGGAGGGAGTAGCCTACGTCGATCAGAATTTCGACACCTATTCCGTGGAATACACGTACGCCGACGGCACCAAGTTCTTTTTTGACGGCCGATGCATGAAAGGGTGCCAGGAAATCTACACCAGTTGCCTGCAGGGCACGAAAGGTAGTGGCATCGCTTCCAAAAGCGGCGATTGCGGACTGCCTTCGAGCCTATACAAGAGCCAGACGGCGAACGCCGCTGACCTGATTTGGGAATCGAAGGTGAGCCCGGACGAGCAGGACCCCTACCAGAACGAGTGGAACGACTTGATGGACGCGATTCGAGACGACAAACCTTACAACGAAGTGAAGCGCGGCGTTGAAGCCAGCCTTGTCTCGAGCATGGGCCGGATGGCTGCGAACACCGGAATGGAAATCACCTTCGACCAGATGCTGAACTGCGACCACGAAATGGCGCCGGGCTCAGACAAATTCACCATGGATTCTCAAGCCCCATTGATCGCTGACGCGAGCGGGAGATATCCGGTACCACAGCCGGGCATCGTAACCACGCGCGAATACTGAGCAGGCGACTTCGCCGCTCTCCTGAGGATCACGCACGATGGAGTCCGCGTACAGGCGGTCTTCGCGGCTTTTCAAGCCGCCCGGCCGATGTCGCGGTGGGTTACTTTCGCCTCGTAGCCTTCGTCCGACAGGCGTTTTGCCAGCCGCTCCGCGATCATCACGGACCGGTGGCGGCCGCCGGTACAGCCGACCGCGATGGTCAAATAGCTTTTGCCCTCTTGGATGAATTGCGGCAACAAGTAGAGCAGCAGGTCCATGACGCGACGCAGGAACTCGTGGGTGGCCGGTGTTTCGTCCATGAAACGCTGCACCTCACTGTCGCGTCCGGTCTTCTTTTTGAGCTCACGAACGTAGTTGGGATTGGGCAGAAAGCGAACGTCGAAAACCAGGTCGGCCTCGGTGGGCAGTCCGAAACGGTACCCGAAGGAAACGAGCGAGATGGGCATGACCTTCCGCGTCTTGCCTCCGCCGAACCGTGCGTGGATCATCTCACGAAGCTCGTTGCTGTTCACGCGCGTGGTGTCGATTACTTCATCCGCCAGTTGCCGCACCGGCTTCAGCAGCCGACGCTCAAGGTCGATCGCCTGCTGAAGCGGCAGATCGCGCCCCAGCGGATGCGGTCTTCGAGTTTCCTCGAAGCGGTGAATGACGGCCTCATCGGAGGCATCGAGAAAGACGAGGGACGGCCGCGGCTGCTCCTTGTTCAGTTTCTCATACAGGGCAGGAAGCAGACTGATGCTCTCTCCTTCGCGGATGTCCACCGCCACGGCAGCCCTCTGGATTCGGCTGTTGGGGGTGAAGCAGAGATCGCGGAAGGTGCGGATGAGATCGGTAGGCAGGTTATCGACGCAGTAGAATCCGAGATCCTCGAAGGCTCTCAGCGCGGAACCCTTGCCCGAGCCACTGAGCCCGGTGATGAGGACAAAGCGCGAGAGAGGCTCCTTGGACGAAGATCTCTTCATGCGAGGGGCGCGTCGTGGCATTACCCGAACAGCCCAGGAAGCGGCGAATGAACTGGCAGGAGTCGACCCAGCCCGGCCGACCGCCGAACTGCTGGCCTGGGCTATGGCGGATCACCCCTTCGAGGCCTTACAGGTCGTTGCGCTAAGAAGGTGCGGTGAGGCGCTCGACTCACGGTCTGTCGCCGCGCTCGCCTACCGCCGATGCTACGGCTCCGGCTCGATCAAAGCCAGTTTGCCATCCGGGCGCCGGTAGATCACATTCACGCGCTCGGTTTCGGAATTCCGAAAAACCACGGCTCCGCGGCGCACGAGCTCCGACGACTCAATGGCCTCCTCGACGCTCAACGGCTTGATCGCCAAGTGCTCGGTCTCAAGCACGTCTCGATCGAGATGATCTGTCCGCTCCGCTCGGAGAACGTTCAGCAGAACGCCGGATGCGGGCTTGGGCCGGCGTTTGCCGGTGCGGCGCTTCTCAATCAGGCGCACCACCTGGCGCTCGAGCTTGTCGAGCGCGCCGTTGATAGAACTTCTTGGGTCTGAGGTGTTGGCAATTCCCACCAGCGAGTGGTCGCGGAATTTAAGGGTAATTTCGGCGATGCGGAGGTGCCGCTCAGCGGTGAGAATAACATGTAAGGTGCAGCGGTCGCGCAGCAGACGCACGACCTTGGTCAGACGCTCTTCGGTGTATTTGCGCAGATCTGGTGTGACTTCGATCTGACGGCCGGTGAATTCGATCTCCATGGTTGATCCTCCCCCAGCTCCAAGCCAAAGGAGCAATAGCTGTGCGCTGGTTTGTGGCTTCACGCATGCGTGCGTACAGCTTGATACAGCTTGATGCCTGAAGAATTCCGGACAGCCGAGTCCCAGTGTGAAAGTCCCGATCCTTCTGAAAGTCACGACTTGGGAAGCGAAAATCGGATGTGTAGGGCACTTGAGATTTGAAATATTTGAAATTTGAGAATCTCAAATGACCAGGGACCCGAAATGTCAAAACTGCAACGGCGCTCATGACTTCATCCGCCGGTGATGAGTGCTGGGAATGCGCATGTCCTCGCGGTACTTGGCAACGGTGCGCCGGGTCACCGAGATACCCATTTGGTGCAGCCGCTGGGTGATCGCGTCGTCCGTTAGAGGATGGGCGGAGTCCTCTTCCTCGATCATCTTCTTAACCGCGCGTTTCAGGCTGACAAGGGGCAGCTCGGCGCCTGCCGGACCCTGCACGGCCTCGGAAAAGAACGACCGCAATTCGCGCACGCCTTGCGGTGTCTCGGCATATTTGTTGCCCACTGCGCGGCTGACGGTAGAAGGGTGAACTCCCACGACCTCGGCCACTTCCTTGATCATCATGGGCCGCAGGTAATCGTCCCCTTTGTCAAAGAACTCCTTCTGCCGCTCGATGATGACCTGGCACACCTTACTGATAGTCTGTTTGCGCTGCTCGATGTTCTTCAGCAGTTGAAGCGCTGAGTTGAAACGCTCCTTAACATAGTTGCGGACGTCGCGAGTGGTACCATCCTGTTCCAGCATGCGGCGGTAAGTGCGGCTGAGCCGGAGCTGCGGCATGCCCTCGTCATTCATGATGATCTTGTACTCGTCTCCCACCTTCACGAAGGCTACGTCCGGTTCGACGAGGCTCGGCTCGCTGACGTTATAGCGCTGGCCGGGACGAGGATCGAGGGTTCGGATCAGGCTCAGGGCGCGCTCGACAGCCGGGAGAGGCCGGTCCACGGCTCGAGCAATCTCCTTGTGCTGCTTGTTCTGAAGCTTATCCAGATGCTCCGTCACAATGCGTGCTGCGAGGTGGTTTTCCGGTGCCGCCACCTTCAACTGAAGCAGCAGGCACTCACGGAGGTCGCGCGCCGCCACTCCCGGTGGGTCGAGTTCCTGGACGAGCTTGAGAGCAGCCTCTACGTCCTCCCGAGTGTGGTTGCCGGTGGCGGCAATTTCTTCGATGGTGGCAGTGAGATACCCGTCCTCGTTCAGGTTCCCGATGATCGAATAGGCCGCTTCGCGTACCAAATCAGGGCAAATTGAAAGATTCATTTGCCATTCGAGGTGATCAGCCAGAGACGTCGGCTTGGAGAGGAAGTTCTCGAAGGAAGGTTTTTCGATGGGTTCCGCCGCCGGCGACTTGTAGCCAGGGTCCAGGTAATCATCGAAGAATGACCCAAAATCCACCTGCTCGAAGGAGTCTTGCTTGTCCGGGGGGGTGGCGTCCCCGTTGGTGTGAGCTACGGCGATTTCGGCCTCAGATTCTGCCTTCTCGCGGACCTCTTCGACTACCGGAGCCTCCTCCGTGACCTCCTCGAGGACGGGGTTGGCGGTCATTTCCTGGGTAATCATCTCGCGCAATTCCAGGCGGTTAAGCGCGAGGACGGTGACCATCTGAACCAAGCCCGGCGTCAGAATCTGCTTCTGCGCCACTCGCAGGTTCAGTCCGAGTTTGGCTTGCGGATTATCCATTAGATCGCCAGCCTGAAGTTCTCACCCAGGTAGATTCGCCTCACCTCAGAATCGCCGCCAAGTACCTCCGGTGTGCCGGAGCGGAAGATCCTCCCGCTATTAATGATATACGCCCGGTCCGTGACTTGCAAAGTGTACGGGACGTTGTGATCTGTCACCAGGACGCCGATGCCGGAGTTCTTGAGCTGCAGAATAATTTCCTGAATATCGATCACGGTGAGCGGATCGATGCCGGAGAAAGGCTCGTCAAGCAGGATGAAAGAGGGCGAGATCACTAGCGACCGCGCGATCTCCACCCGACGCCGCTCGCCGCCCGAGAGGAGGTAACCTTGACTCCGCCGCACCTGCTGCAACCCCAGCTCTTCAATCAGTTCTTCCAACTTTTCGCGGCGCTGGTGAGCGGTGAGGGGCAGGGTCTCCAGCACCGCCATGATGTTCTCTTCCACGGTGAGCTTACGAAAGATCGACGGCTCCTGGGGCAGATAGCTGATGCCAGCCCGGGCGCGCAGGTACATCGGCAGCCCGGTAATGTCGCTGCCGTTGAGCATAACCTGGCCGGCGTCCGGCTGTACGAGCCCGACGATAATGTAAAAGGAGGTGGTCTTGCCGGCGCCGTTTGGACCCAAGAGGCCCACAACCTCGCCCTGATTGATTCTAATACTCACCCCATCAACAACCTTGCGCCCTTTGTAAGACTTTGTGAGGTCAGCCGCGGAGAGTTCTGGCATGGCATTCTATCTACTGCGACACGCGATGCTTGGAGAGAGCCCGGGATCCCTTGCCTCCGTCTACCTGCAACGTATCACTGCCGGTGAAGAAAGTCAAAATCCGGCCCGTTGTGAGGCCCTTTTCGGTGTCGTAAAGCGTTGGCGGCCCACCGCTTAGCTCGATCTTCCCTTCTGCCGCAAAGTATTCAGCGCGGTCTCCGGTGGCGCGCCGGCCAGGTTCCACTACGTTCACTGAACCGGTGGCCACCGCGCGTTCGAGCTCTGAAGGCTGTCCCGGTATCGCCTTGCTAAAATACGCATCCAGCCGTTCAGCCTCGAGCGTAGCTCCTGCGTGGTCCATTGTCACGTGGCCCTGGTAGGCTGCCGTACGTCCGAGATCGAGGTATTCGAGCCGGTCGGCGCGGATTGTTATCGGCTGGATCGCTCCAGCGGTACTCTTGCCCTGGTGAGAAGCGTTGGCCGCCCCTCTTGCGCCGGAGTCCGCAGGGCTCGAATCCCGTTCTGCGCCAGCCATACGCTGCGTTGGCGCAAGATTCGAGGTCAAAACTCCATGGTCTGCGACGATGCGGCGATCAGCACGATAGATATCCAGTGAAGGCGCTTCCACCACGTCAGCTCCATGCCACGCGCGCACGTGACCTTCGTAGTGCACAAACTGCTTGGCGCGGTCGGCGGCAACCCGGTCCGCAATCACGTTGGTGCTGTTTGTGCCGGGATCGTCGTGAGAGCGAACCGTAGGCTCCGCCGGGTTTCCACGCGGTTCGATCGCTTTTGATCCGGGGGCAGCGGGCGGCAGGTGAGCCAATGAACCGGCGGAAGCCTGAACTTGCGCGCGATCACCCGGAGCACCCTGCTCTAAAGGTCCAAAGTGCGTAGACGTCACGCGGCCGTAGCCTTCAGCGCTGTTCGTAGCCAAATGGAATATCAAGTGATCGGCCGACATTCGGGTCTCGGGATCGCGTAGCGTCGGTTTGCCGGTTAGAGTCACCGTGCTTGCGTCCGCCGAATACTCAGCTTCATCTGCCTCCGCTTGGCGGTCTCCGGAAACAAGCTGATATTTGCCCGATTGCCGGAGAGACTCGATGGCCTCGGAGGTTGGGTTGAACTTTGCTTGCAAATGGTCAGCGACGCTCTCTACCGCCACGGTGCCAGCGCGTGCATTGGGAGCGGGTTCGAAAACGATGCTCGTGGGCGCCAAGCCTTGGAGGTTCGAGAGCCGGCCGATCTGGTCAAAGGCCATGAGAAACTGACCGGCGGTCACCACCCGCTTACCCTGCTTGGCGCTGGTGGGAACCAAAGTGAGCTTGCCGGGGCCCACCGTGTTCGCGTGGTCCAAGGTGCCATCAGCCGGATGAAAAGCAAACCGCATCTGGTTCGCGTCCAGTTCCTCACTTCGCAGGGAGCCCTGCCCCTGGGTAAGGGCCGCGGTCGTCGGATGTGCGAGACGGCTGGGCTGAGCTGTGAGCCGGACGTTTCCCGTTGCAGTGCCTTGGTCCGGGTGAAAGTGAGCTCCCACGAAGGCCACGCGCACCTGGTCAGCCGCAAGTTGGGTGACGCCTGAAGCCGCACCCTGCGTCTCCAGTTGGACGCCTCCACCCGCATCAAGCTGCCGGACCTCACCGGAGAGCGGATCAAACGCGGCCTCAAGCGATGCTGCCTGGGCGGTCAGCGAGGAATCTCCCGAGGGGTCGCTAGCGGTCACTCCACCATCGAGCCGCAGCCCTGTGAGGCGATTTTTGGCGTCGAGGTGGACTACGGCGTGTTGCGCCTCTAAGCGGCGGTCATCTTGACTGATGTGCACGGGACCTGTCATCTCGATGCGCTGCTCCGACTTGGAGTAGCGCAAGCGAGCCCCGCGAAGTTTCAACACGGTAGGAGGCGATGCCCCTTTGGGGCCCTTCACCGGCCAATCGGCCGCCACATCGCTGCCTAGTTCGATCCAGCCGTCTCGCGGGGCGTAGGTAAGGCCGACGGCCGAGCCCGAAGCCAAGCCGTAACGCCATTTCACGGGTGCAGCAGTCGTGGCCGTCGCGCGCTGCTGGTTGTAAGAAAGGGCCGATGTTTCCAGAAAAATCGGCTGGCGCCGACGCGTGGAAGGCAAAGCGCCGGAATCGCCTGTCCTGAATTGCTCTGGCACCGCAGCGGCCGGCGCGTTGAGCTCAACCTTCACCTGCCCAGCACAGAAAAAATCTCCGGAATCGGACTTGTACTGGCAGGATTGGGTAGTCAGCAGATCGTGCTGGTCGCTCCGGCGGCCGAATATTTCCACCTCCACACCGTCAAGTGTGGTCCCTTGACCTCCCTCGAAATCAACAGCGCGCTGCGCCCGGACGGTAAACACCAAGTTGGGGCCCTCCGAGCGCGTGAAACTGTACCCACGAGCAGCCTGCTGGACATCCTTGGGTATCGCTTCCTGTGTCTGGACGGGCGCCCCACTTCGGCGTGGCCGCAGCCGGTAGGCGATGATCACGGAAGCGCACCCGATCAACAGCGCGGCTACCAGCACCCGCCTGACGGCCTTTCGCAAATTCGTGCCGCGAAGAAACGCCCGTCCGCCATCGAGCGGCACCGCCTCGGTCGCGCGTACGAGCCGACCTTCTGGAGACTCATGTGCCACTCAATCACCCGACCCATCGAGTCATTGATTCACTCGACCTTGCAACTTAATGATGCGATTCGCTCAGCACACCGTACTTCGCATGTCCCGAAGTTCAATCTGCAGTGTGCGGAGACCTTGAAAGTCGTTCGCGTCCAACGCGAAGGCCGCATCCAACATCTGCCCCTGAGTCCACTCCTCGCTGCGCGGCCCCCAACCCCAGGCGAGGGCGTCAAGACTGCGCGAGTCCTGGGCCACCCTTAGTTTTAGATGCCGCTCCTTGAGCACGCGGGGCGGGCTCAGCAGCCGCAAGCGACGGGCGGCGAACACAGGTGTGGGATTACCCATCCCATGCGGAGCCAACCTCTGGAGATTGTCGTAGAGAGGGCCATCGAGCTCTGCCAGGTTAACCTCCGCGTCGATTCGGAGGGCAGGTTCGAGTTGTTCGGGGCTTAGCATTGCGGCGGCGTAGCTCTCAAGTCGCGCCTCGAGTTCGGGAATCCTGTCGGCGGCCAGCGTGAACCCGGCAGCCTGCGCGTGGCCACCATATCGGCGGAAAAGATCACCGGCAGCGTGGAGTGCGTCAAGCAGATGGAATCCGGGAATCGACCGGCCGGAGCCCATACCTTCTCCATCTTCGACGCCGATCACCAATGCGGGACGATGATAACGCTCCGCCAGACGCTGCGCGACTATGCCAATCACGCCCCGATGCCAGCCTTCGCCCGCGAACACGAGCGAGTACCGCTCCTTGTATTCTGGGGTCTCTTCCATAAGTTCCGTAATCTCGCCCAACATGCCTTCTTCCACCTGCTGCCGCTCCTGGTTCAGACGATCAAGGCGTCCCGCAATTTCAGCGGCCAGGGCGGGTTCGGTGGCCGTGAACAGAGCGATAACGTCGCGTGCGCTTTCCATGCGTCCGGCGGCGTTTAATCGCGGAGCCAGGCGGAAACCCACGTGGCCGGCGGTCACCACGCATCCTCGCGTCAGGCCTGAGGCTTCGAGCAGCGCGCGCAGACCGGCGCCCGCCGGCTGCCGCAGCCCGGCCAGGCCAAAGTGCGCGATCACACGGTTTTCTCCCACCAACGGCACCACATCGGCGATAGTGCCGAGCGCGACGACTTTGAGGTAAGACTCTGCCAGCCTCGTCGAGCCGCGTGCATCCGGCATCCCGAGCAGCGCCTGGGCCAGCTTGAAGGCGACGCCCACGCCGGAAAGATTCTTGTCCGGGTACGCGCAATCCGGGCGATGCGGATTGAGGATGGCGCACGCGGGCGGCAGATGATCTCCGACCAGGTGGTGGTCCGTAACGATACAGTCGAGCCCAAGTTCGCGCGCGCGGCCGATAGCCTCGTACTCGCGCACTCCGGTGTCCACGCTCACCACCAGCTTAGCGCCCTCGGCAGCGGCACGTTCGATAACGCCCGCGCGCATGCCATAACCATCGGTGAGCCGGTGCGGAATATGCACGTCCACTGAGGCGCCGAGCGCCTTGAGCGCCGTCAGCAGCACCACCACTGCCATGGTGCCATCGACGTCGTAGTCGCCGTAAATCAGAATTTTCTCGCGCCGGTCGACCGCCTGGCGGATGCGAGCGACGGCAGCGCCCATGTCGGCCATGAGAAAAGGGTCATGAAGTTGATCGATTCGTGGGCACAGGAACCGCTCGGCCACATCCGGCTCCCTGATGCCCCTCGCCACAAGCAGACTGGCAACCAGCGGCGGCAAACCAAGCTCTTGCGCCAGCCGCGATGACGCGCCTGCTGATTCGGGATCAGTCTTAGGGAAAATCCAACGCATACAGCTTCTCCCGGAGCGACGCTTCCGGTTCGACTCCTTATGATACAGGACTCGCCTGGGCGTTCGCCGAAGAGGGCGGCAGGGCGCTCGGGCAAATGTGGGCACACGCGTCCGCTTGACGGTGTTCTCCGCATCCCCTAGCATGAGAGCTTGGGTTTTTGTCATCAATCGACTCCGAACTCATAAGGGTTACCCATGATTGACCGAATTACCGTGCGGGGCGCCCGCCAGCACAACCTGAAGAACATCAGCCTGGATATTCCGCGGCGCAGCCTGACCGTGGTGACCGGCCTGAGCGGGTCAGGAAAGTCAAGCCTGGCGTTCGATGTCATTTATGCTGAAGGCCAACGGCGCTACGTGCAGACGCTCTCCGCTTATGCCCGGCAGTTCCTCGACCAAATGGAGCGTCCGGACGTGGATTCGGTCGACGGCTTGAGCCCGGCCATCTCCATCGAGCAGAAGACCACCAGCCGCAGCCCACGTTCCACCGTGGGCACCATCACCGAGATCTACGATTACCTCCGCCTCCTTTACTCCTCCACCGGCGCCGCTCATTGCCACAACTGCGGGCGGCCGATCTCGCGCCAGACCACCGATCAAATCGTGGCCTCGGTCATGGCGTTGGGCGGTGAAGGCGCGCGCGAAGGCGGTGAGCGCATTATGATCCTGGCGCCGGTGGTCCGGGGGCGCAAGGGCGAGTTTCGGAAGCTCTTCGAGCAACTGTCGGCTCAGGGGTTTGTGCGCGTCCGCGTGGACGGCGCGTTACGCCCGCTCGACGAGCCCATCGCGCTCGACCGCCGCAAAAACCACAGCGTGGAAGTGGTGGTGGACCGGCTGCTGGTGAAACCGGGCGTCGAGGGAAGGCTCGCAACCTCCATTGAGAGCGCCATGAAGCTTGCCGCCGGCCTGGTGCAGGTGGCAGTGGTGAACGGGGAGGAACACCTCTATTCACAGCAGTCGGCCTGCGTAGACTGCGGCGTAAGCGTGCCGGTGCTGGAGCCGCGGTCGTTTTCCTTCAACAGCGTTTATGGTGCCTGCCCGACGTGCAAGGGCCTCGGCAGCCTTTACAACTTTGACCCTGCCAAGGTGATCGCCGACTGGTCGCGCCCTCTATTCAAGGGTGGCTTGGCTGCAGGGGGAACCTCAGCCTCCATGCAGCGCAATCTTGAACGCGGCGCCGCGATCTATGGCTTTGATCTCAGCACGCCGTTTGACAAATTCCCGCGCCGTGTCCAGAACCTGATTCTTTACGGAGGGACGGAAAAGCCGCGCAAGGCTGGCGGATTTGTGGGCATTATTCCGCTGCTCGACGGCTGGGTGAGTTCGAGCCCGTCCGAAGCCTTCCGGGAGTGGTATCAGCAGTACATGTCGCCCACGCGATGCCCCGCCTGCCAGGGCAAGCGGCTTCGGCCGGAAAGCCTGGCCGTGAAAGTCGCCGGTCTTTCGATTGCTGATCTAACGGCCTTGCCCATTGACCGGGCGCGCGAAGTTGTGGGGGCCATCCAACTGAGCCCACGCCAGGAGCTGCTGGCGCGGCGCATTCTGAGCGAAATCACGGAGCGCCTCGATTTTCTGCTGGCCGTCGGGCTCGGCTACTTGAGTCTTGACCGTTCAGCAGCTTCGCTTTCGAGCGGAGAGAGCCAGCGTATCCGCCTTGCAACGCAAATCGGATCAAAGCTGCGCGGCGTGCTCTACGTTCTGGACGAGCCTTCCATCGGCCTTCACCCTCGCGACAACCAGCGGTTGCTCCAATCCATGGAGCGCCTCCGCGATCTCGGTAACACTGTGTTGGTGGTGGAGCACGATGAAGAGACCATTCGTCGCGCTGATTGGGTGATTGACCTCGGCCCGGGCGCCGGCAAACAAGGCGGCGAACTGGTGGCCTCGGGCACGCCCGCCGTGATCGCCTCCGATCCTCAATCCCTCACCGGCCAGTATCTGGCCGGGCGCCTTGAAGTGCACGTTCCGGAATCGCGGCGGCGCTCGAACGGCAAGGCGCTTACGGTGCTCGGGGCCGAAGCCAACAACCTGAAGAATATCGACGTGAGATTTCCCCTAGGCCTCCTGACGCTCGTCACTGGCGTTTCGGGCTCCGGCAAATCGACGCTGGTGAACGACATTCTCTATCGCGCCCTGGCCAAGAAACTTTATCGATCACTTGAAGAACCGGGTGAGCACCGCGCGCTCGAGGGAATCGAGCACATCGACAAGGTCATTGAAATTGACCAGTCGCCGATCGGACGTACACCGAGATCGAATCCTGCCACTTACACGGGCCTTTTCACGCTGATCCGCGAGATTTTTGCCATGTTGCCTGAGTCACGTGAGCGCGGTTACCGGGCGGGGCGCTTCAGCTTCAACGTGAAGGGTGGACGCTGCGAGGCTTGCCAGGGCGACGGCCTCCGGCGCATCGAAATGAACTTCCTGCCCGACGTTTTTGTCACCTGTGAGGTCTGCGGCGGCCGCCGCTATAACGCTGAGACGCTGGCGGTGCGTTTCAAGGGCCTCTCCATTGCCGACGTGCTTGATCTGACGGCGCGCGACGCGCTGCCTTACTTCGAGAATATCCCGAAAATCAAGCAAAAGCTTCAGACGATGGTTGACGTGGGCTTGGGCTACCTGCACGTTGGGCAGTCCTCCACTACGCTTTCCGGCGGGGAGGCGCAACGCATGAAGCTGGCGCGCGAACTTAGCCGGCGCCAGACGGGCCGCACTCTCTATATCCTGGACGAGCCTACCACCGGACTCCACTTTGACGACGTGAAGCAACTTATGCAGGTTCTAAACCGGCTCACGGACCTCGGCAACACCATCATCATCATCGAGCATAATCTCGACGTCGTGAAACAAGCCGACTGGATTGTCGATCTTGGACCGGAGGGCGGCGAACACGGAGGCAGAGTGGTGGCGCAGGGTACTCCCGAGCAGGTCGCGCGGGTGAAGAAATCTTACACAGGGCAGGCACTCGCGCCAGTGCTGAAGCGGCGCGCAAGTTGATTCAGAAGCAGTTTCACGCCAGGGCGAGCTTAATGCCCGTTTCACAGCAAAGGCGCAAAGCAATGCGGCCGGAAAAGAAACACGGCAGGTGTGAGCATGCTGCGACGAGCACTCTGATCCTACGGCTGCCCAGTGGAGAGCTTGGACGGCGTGCCAAGTGCCTCCGCCAAGCCGTGCGGACTCCAGCTTGCCTTTAACAGTGGAATTATTTCATCAGCTTGACTTTTTCATTCTGAGCTCCAAGCCCATATCGTATTGCCGCTTCAAGCGTATCGATGTTTATATCCTTTAGAGCTTTAAACCGAATGCAATATCCGGTCACGCTCGCCTTGCCTAGTTTTTTCCCATACGTTTTAGCTAAGTGCTTCTTATCTTTGAGACCCAGAATATAGACAGAGATTCCGGTTTTCTTTCCGCTCACACCAATTTGAAAAAACTCTCTACTTTTTCCATTGGCATATTTTATTGTGTGAGATCCATATCCAATCGTAGGGTTGGAAACAGTATGATTTTTGCTGTCTTTACCATCGGAGAACCATAATTTGCATTCGGGTGACACTTGAAGTGTGAGCCGATGCAACTCTCGCATGTCACTGCGTTTTGGCTCCGGTTGGCTGGTAATATAGTTCTTGATTTGTTCTTGTACGTTCATATGTTCTGCTTCCTAGTTGCGCGCAAGAGATTATACGACGTTTAATCCTTCTCCGGCAGTGAGGCTTGAGTACATGCACCCCAAGCCGAGTTCATCTTCCGGACGTATTGTCGGGCACTCGGAGAGAATGCCAATCTGAATCGCTGGCGCGATACGTTAGCGTACTTATGAACCGGGGACTAAGTGGGCAGGCGCTAGCCCAAGGTTGGAGCCGCCCGGAAGAGGATGAAGCGTGGTCACACCTTCGGTCGGAACAGAATGACAAATAGTTTCACGCAAAGGCGCGAAGGCGCAAAGTAACACCCATTTCAACAAGGTTGGACGGCGTGCTGATGGGCCCGGTACCTCGCACCGCCTGGGAGACGCGATCACACCTTCCCTCGCTTTCACGCGAAACGAGTTCTGAAAGACGAGCCCGGTCTTCACCTGCACTTACCTCGCAGTCGCGTTCGCGTGGAACTGGCGCTCGAGCCAGGAACTTCAACCCCCGGCGCGGCGTATAATGGATTATAGAGGGCCGCCTCGGGAGGACGGAATGTACTGTGCCTACTGTGGAAAACAGGTTCAGCAGGATCAAAAGTTCTGCAGCAGTTGTGGTCAATTTATTGCTGGGTCAGGAAGTGCAACGGCAAGCGCGGTCTCCTCGATGCCGACGGCACCACCGCCTCCAGTTTTTGCCACACCACCAGTGCCGCCGGCACCGGCGGTCGGAACACGTCCTGCTTGCCGCTTGGAGCAGCATCTCAAGATTCTTGGCGTCCTTTGGCTCATCTTTTCAGTCATGCGAGTTCTGCCCGGGCTGACGCTGCTGGGTATCGGTCACTTTGGCATGGGCCGGTTTGGTTTTCCTTTTTCCTTTCCGTTTCACGGCGGCTTCCTGGCTCCGCTGCTGGGCACCATCGGTGTCTTCATTTCGGTGACTGCGGTGGCGGGAATTGCGGCAGGCTGGGGTCTGCTCGACCGTCGACCCTGGGCCCGCACGTTGGCCATCGTGCTGGGCATTATCAAGCTGCTCGAATTTCCTCTGGGTACCGCCCTAGGCGTCTATACTTTGTGGGTGTTGGTGTCACCAGGGGCGGAAGTTGAGTACCAGAGAATTGCCAGGGTCAACTAGACGGGTGATCGGACCAGGATCTGAACAAATCTAGCAAGCTTTTTGAATTCGGAGCCCGCAACCACCCCTGAGTCCCCTGAGGTGCGAGAAATAGCACCCCCCCGGGGGGCCACCTATGCGCGCTAACGAACCCAAGCTTGTATCATGTTGCTGTAGGGTATGTTAATGGAGATCCGGCGGCCTATTTGCCAGACGAGCCGAAAAAACGAACCCAAAACACTTAACCCGCAGATTCAAGGATGGATAAGGGTCAAAAAGGGGCCAATTTGGCGTTCGAAAACGAACCTAAACGAACCTGAGTTTGGGGGGTAAAAACGTGCAAAATCAGAAAACGAACCCAAGAAACGAACCCAGGCTGCGCCCGGTGGTTGCCCTGGAGTGCGGGAAGTCCGACGCGGGAAAACCGTGTTCCTGACAGGCCCCCCCGGGGGGGCCACCTATGCGCGCTAGCGAACCCAAACTTGTATCATGTTGCTGTAGCGTATGTTAATTGAGATCCGGAGGCCTATTTTCCAAACGAGTCGAAAAAACGAACCCAAAACAGTAACCCTCAGATTCAAATACGGATAATAGTGAAAAAGGGGCCAAATTCGCGTTCGAAAACGAACCCAAACGAACCTGAGTTTCGGGGGAAAAAACGTGCAAAATCAGGAAACGAACCCAACGAACCCGAGCTGCGCCCGGTGGTTGCCCTGGAGTGCGAGAAGTCGGACGCGGGAAAACCGTGTTCCTGACAGGCCCCCCCGGGGGGCACCTATGCGCGCTAACGAACCCAAACTTGTATCATGTTGCTGTAGCGTATGTTAATGGCGATCCGGAGGCCTATTTTCCAAGCGAGTCGAAAAAACGAACCCAAGAAACGAACCCAAGGTTCACCCGGCGGTTGTGAACGCTGTCGCAACTTGGGACCTCCCGGCGGCATGACAGAATTACTTACAAGTCAGCAGGAGCAATGCACGAAATTACGAAACGAAACCGTCAGGTGTATGAAAACAAAGGACCGGCTTTCGGGAAGCCGTCAGGTGTTTGAAAATAAACAGGTTATTCTCTGGAAGCCGTCATCTTGCTGATAGATAAAGACATTAGCTCCTGTGGTGGGCTTAGATTCTTTGAGTCTCAGTACATACGCGGTGACGTCAAACTGCTGGAAAGGTTCGCATCTTCAGAACCGACGTGAGACTCTGGGTCTTCGCCGTTGTCTCGCCTGCACGAGCTTCCTCTAAGCTCGGTCGGCGGCGTTAAACACCTGTACGAGCGTGGCGACACCGTTCGGAGCAGCCGACTGCAGCATGAATGAGGCAAAGGGCCGTTGCGGTTCTGCGCAGCCTGAATCCTGGTTTGCCGGGTGGTTTCTTCACTCTTTGCTCACCCCGCGAATCGCGGAACGTCTTATAATTAGGAACGGGAAACTCCGCGAATCGGCCACAGCGTCGGTAAGAATTCAGTCCGGAGGTTGAACTCGATTCCCACGCTCAGCGGCTTTCGTAGCAAGCCGAGACGTGATGCAACCTCAAAATGAGGCGTACGATAGCGCTGCGCCTGCATCTCATCAAGAGAGACCAGGAACGAACGGCGCACGGATGGAGGAGAAAGGTTTTATGGAGAGCAAAACAAAGAAATTTCTGCGGGACAATTTTCTGGGCGTGAGCTTGGCGCTCATCGGCCTATTATGCCTGGCCCTTACCGGCATCTCTTACGTCAACCACGAAGGCTATCCGCAATTCACCTCGGCGGCGGGTGTTGGGAACGGAGCGGGTTTGAGCAGTCCCGATATTGACGTGCTCGAGCGCCTCAATCGCGCTTATGAGCAGATCGCAACCTCGGTAACTCCCGCGGTGGTGAACATCAGCACCACTTCGGTGGTGAAGGTGCAGCAGTCGCCGTTCATGATGGACCCGTTCTTCCGCCAGTTTTTCGGCAACGTGCCGGGCATGAGCATTCCGCAAGAGCAGCGCGAACACGCGCTTGGCTCGGGCGTCATCGTGTCTCCGGACGGCTACATTCTGACGAACAATCACGTCATCAAGAATGCGACGGACATCAAGGTGATGCTGTCGAACAAGAAGACCTTCAAAGCCAAGCTGGTGGGCGCCGATCCGCAAACCGATATCGCGGTCATCAAGATTGATGCCAAGGACCTTCCCACGGTGGCAATCGGTAACTCCGGCGAGCTCAAGGTGGGAGACACGGTGATGGCCTTTGGGAACCCCTTCGGGTTGAACTTCACGGTCACGCGGGGCACGGTAAGCGCTCTCGGACGTTCTGATATGGGGATTGAGCGCAACGGTTTCGAGAATTTCATTCAGACGGACGCTGCCATTAATCCCGGCAATTCGGGCGGACCGCTGGTGAACGTGCGCGGCCAGGTGATCGGCGTGAATACAGCCATTCTGAGCAATAACAGCGGCATGGGCGGTGAAGGCGGATTCATGGGCGTTGGCTTCGCCATTCCGTCGAACATGGCCCAGCATGTGATGAATGACCTCATCAAAACAGGCAAAGTGACGCGCGGATATCTCGGCGTACAAGTCCAGAGTCTCAGCGACCCAATGGCCCATAGTTTTAACATCCCGGACACTTCCGGGGCTTTGGTCCAAGATATTGAAAAGGGCGGACCCGGGGACAAGGGGGGACTGAAGAACGGTGACGTCATTCGCACCTTCAACGGACAAACCGTGGATTCGTCGGGGGCTCTCACCGCCATGACCACAAATACCAACCCTGGCACGGCCGTCACGCTCGGCATCATTCGCGACGGCAAGCCGATGGACATTCATGTGACTCTGGGCGAGCGTCCCGCAAATCTTGCGGTTCAAGCGCCGCTCGGCAGGGGCGGGTTCGGCGGCCAGGGCGCAGCACCTTCTCAAGGCACTTTGCGAGGCCTCCAGGTGCAACCGCTTACCCCGGACGTTCGCCAGCAGTTTGGATTGCCCGAGGACGTTCACGGCGTGGTGATCACGCAAATTGACCCGAACAGCCCGGCCGGACAGGCCCAGTTGCAACCGGGCATGGTGATCGAGAGCATCAACCGGCACCCGGTGAACTCGGTGACGGACTTCAACCGTCTGGCCGGCGAGGCTAAGGGTGATACCTTGCTTCGCATCAACGTGCAAGGCCAGTCCCAGTTCATTGTGATTTCGCCCAGTGACAACGGCGATGACGACGGGCAATAGGCGTTAGCACAATCGATCGATCATTGAGCGGTGGCTGGGCTCGTTAGCTCAGCCGCCGCTCTTCGTTTTTTCGGGGGTCGAAAAGTGCGCAGAAATGTGATGATTCTCAAGCAGCTTGGGAAGCTCGCGCATATCGTCGAGCAAAAAATCCGGCGGTGAAGTTTTAAGCGTTTCCGGCGCCAATCCGTAAGTGACTCCGCAGGTCCACACGCCCGCGTTTTTTCCGGTAAGCACGTCCGTGTCCGAGTCACCGACCATCATGGTGTGCTCGGCTTTCATATTGGCCTCGCGCATGAGCGCGAGGATTCCCACCGGATCGGGCTTTTTCTGCGCGAAGCTATTACCGCCATAGACCTGCGTGAAATAGCGGTCGAGACCGAGACCGGCAAGAATCGCCTGGCTGAATTTCACGGGCTTATTGGTGAGCACGGCCATCGGGCGCGCCTTCAGTTCCTCAAGCGCCTCGCGGACGCCAGGATAGGCAACGGTGTGGTCAAGCATATGGTCGCGGTAGTATTCGAGGAAGAATTCGATGGCCTGCGCCACCTCGGCCTCGCTGGCTGTCTCGCCCAGCGCGCTCCGCATGAGGACCACCACGCCGCGGCCGACGTAAGAAGCGACCGTTTCCTCGGGTAGCGGGTCGCGACCCAAGCGTTGGCGCACAGCATTCACGCTGTGCACGAGGTCGTCCTTACTGTCAATCAGCGTGCCATCAAGATCGAACACCAGCAAGCGGATGCGGGAGTAATCTGCGCGGGAGTTGTCATAGGTGAATCCCATGATTGATGCTCCATTATAAGCCAGGGTCCTGAATGCGCCGAGCTTGGCGGAGAAGAACGTCACGAAAACGGCATTGAGCCTGTGTTATAGTCGGCGTTGTAACCTTGAATGCATAATCTATGGCCGAAATAATTCCCTTTCGCGCGCTTCACTACGATGCTGGGGCTGTGGGAAATCTGGGAAAGGTTGTAACCCAGCCCTACGACAAGATCACGCCTGACATGCAAGCGCGTTACTACCAGACGAGCTCCCACAATCTGGTGCGGATCATCCGCCGCTTGTCCGAGGCGGGTGAGACGGATCCTTACGCCGCCGCCGCCCGCGATTTTCGCGGCTGGATCAGCCAGGGCGTCCTGGTGCGGGATACGACACCAGCTCTTTATCCGTATGACCAGGAGTACGCGGTGCCGGGCACGCCGCACGTGCGGAAACGGCGCCGCGGCTTTATCGCGCTGTGCCGGCTCGAGGAGTACGCGGCCCACGTGGTTCACCGGCATGAGGAAACGCTTTCCGGCCCCAAGGCAGACCGCCTGGCGCTGCTGCAGGCGACCCGCGCGCACTTCGGGCAGATCTTTCTGCTTTACAGTGATCCCGAAGGCGCGCTGGAACGCGACATTGCGGCCTGGGCCGGTCAGAACGCGCCCTGGGAGAGTGTGGACGACGAGTATGGCACGCGTCACACGGTGTGGCGCCTCGCCTCTGGCCCGCTTCTGTCGCACATTCCCGAGGCGCTGCGCGAACGCAAGCTGGTGATCGCCGACGGCCATCATCGCTATGAGACTGCCTTAGCTTATAGGCGCAGCCTTCCGGAAAGCGCCCGCACGCCGGCGACGGACTATGTGATGGCCACATTCGTCCGGATGGAGAGCGAGGGCCTCGTGATCCTTCCCACCCATCGCGTCATACATGGGTTGCTGGGCTTCGACTGGACCATCTTCTTGTCGGAGGCTACCCGTTACTTCGACGTGAAAGAGCTGTCCGGAGAGGCGTCCCAAGACCTTAGGGCTTGGCGGGACAAATTGAGTCAGGCTGGACGCGGGGCTCCGGCTTTCCTGGCCTACGCCGGTCATCGCCGTGCGGCACTGCTCGAGACACGCGAGAGCACCGAGGAGATGGAGATGGCCGGCACGCCTCCAGGCTTGGCGCGGCTGGATGTGTTCATCTTGCATCGGCTCGTCATCGAGCAGGTGCTGGGAATCAGCCGTGACGCCGTGCGCGAAGAGAAGAACATCCATTACGAGCGCGAAGCCGAAGCGGCCGTGAGCGCCGTGGACCAGGGCCGCGCCAACTTGTGTCTGTTGGTAAACCCGACACCCATCGAGGCCGTGCGAGACAATGCCTTCGCCGGCCAGCCCATGCCCCAGAAGTCTACTGACTTTTATCCCAAACTGCTCTCGGGGCTCACCATTTATGATTTGGAGGACGCGTAACACCGGTGCGGACGGCCTTGCAAGATTAGCCTTTGCTTGGTGTTCGCAAAACCTCTTGGAGCCGAGTCAATTCGAGCGAGAAATCTCGCTCTAGAATGCGGATGGCTACGTGCTAAGGCAACTCACGTAGCCATTTCCCAAGCGCGTGGGCCTGAGCTTCGGGCACACCTTCGGCCCAGCGGCATTCGTCTCCCTCGCGGAGCAGCCAGGCTTGACGTGCGCCCGAAGTGTGAAAGAGAACCTCCGGAGCCGTGGCGGTTTTCGCATCCTGCTCTTCCCTGCCCTCCTGTGGGTGAGCGGCCGCCGCATCTTCGGGCCATCGCTTCTCCAGGATGGTGCGATAGTCTACGCAGAAGGCGCTGGCGGCTTCGGCGGTCGACCACCGTGTGCGCGCGATCAGGGTGAACTGGCCGGGCGTCGGCCCCTCGTAAACCAGATACCGGTCAGCGACCCAGGACGGCGTCACCTTGTCTGCCTCTTCGGGTGTGAGAAGCTGGCCAAGCAAAGCGTCGTAACCGAGTTCGCCCATCACGTTGCCCTGGACAGGTTTTAACGCCGGCGCGTGAGCGAGAGCCGGAGGCGGCGGCAGGATGAGCGGACGGGCAGCGGATTCCGTTCCCGGCGGCGGGTCGGCGGGCGGCTTGAAGTAGAAGTCCGGCTGGAAAATCTGTTTGGTACTGACGGGAGGCTCTGTAAAACATTGGTTCAGCCGCTTCCAGCCGCCCAGAACCAGTCCTTGGCGCACGAAATGCATGCCTTGCGCATAGGGAAACAACGCCTGAAAGCGCAGGAAGTACGGCGCCTTGGTGAAGACAGGGTATTCCGCCATCTGCTGGTTCACCATCGCTTCCATGCTCGCGTCGAGCGAAGGCAACTTCTCGATGGGGATCGATCCCAGCATCACCTGCATCATGGCCAGCGTGGCGTAGCCTTCCACCAGCGCCTCGCGCGCTGAGCTCGCGTCGTCATCGTCGCGGGTCGCTTGCATAAACTGCCAGAGGTTGAAGCTCTGATCCTGCAGCGCGTGAGTGAGCTCGTGGCTTAGCACCATCCTCTGGGCGTCGGGTTCCACCCAGTTGGCCATGAACATCGTTTTGTGGCGCGGATCGTAGAACCCTGCGGCTTGTTCGGTGTAGAAACTGATGAGAAACTTCTCAAGATCGAAGTCCGCGCCCACCACGCCGAACGCCTTGAGCGCCGCTTCCTGGCTGTGAATCTCCTCGGGAGTGTACTCGGCGTTGAGGTTGTCTCGCAGGTACCGGTCGACATCTTCACGGCTGACGATCTGCTTCTTCAGGGGCGCCTTGACAGGTAAACCCGTGAGCCGGCTCATTTGACTCAGAACGGTGTCGGCCGTCTCGAACGCCGCCTCCGGCTTTTCGGCCGGCGCAGGCTGCGTTTCCTGAGTCTGCACGGCGGCTGCGGCCGTGCAAGGAATGACGACGAGAGCGAGCGTCAGGAACCAGCGAAAGCGTGACCAACTCGGGAATCGGAAGGCGACTTGATGACAAGTCATGGTCAGTAATGGGATGCGAACGGCGAGGTGTTAGGTGCCAGGTGTCAGACGCCGAGTGTTAGGTGTCAGGTGCGAGGTGTCAGGTTCCAGGTCACGTAGTTTTCTCAGAGAGTTTCGGAGTTTCTCGGTTCGGAGTTCGAAGTTCCGCTCGATGGGACTCCGAACTCGGAAACATCCGGCGCGTAGCCTCTGACCCCGACTCGCAGAAGTAGCGCTCATACTGGACTCGCACCTGACACCTGACACTTGGCATCTAACACCTGCACACCCTGCACCTGACACCTGGCACCTGCTATCATAAGGATTGCGCGGGCAGGCCGGGCGATCGCTGCTCCGTCCGAGCGCTGAGCGGGCCCTCTTCGAGGCCCGTGAGGCTGGCAGGGACGGAGGAGAGGAAAGTCCGAACTCCGCAGGGCAGTGTGCTCGCTAACAGCGAGGGCTGGAGGTGGATGGCTGCGGCCCGTACGCCTCCGGTACGGAAAGTGCCACAGAAAATATACCGCCTTGCCCGGTGACAGCGTGCGTCAGCGCGCCGGCGTCGGGCAGGGTAAGGGTGAAAAGGTGCGGCCGCCTCACCGTCAGGTTCGGCGGCTTAAAGTAAGAGCGCACCGCGCGGGCAGTGATGTCTGCGGCAGGGAAAACCCCACACGGAGCAAGACCAAATAGGAGGGAAGGAGCGGCCCGCTCCGTTACAACCCTCGGGTAGGTCGCTCGACCTCGGTCGCAAGATCGAGGCTAGATGAATGATCGCCGGCCGCTTTCGGGCGGTTACAGGATTCGGCTTACAGGCTTGCCCGCGCTGCTTGGATACAAAACCAGCCATTCCCGAGTTGAATCCTCAGAAGCGGCCGCAGCGAACACCTGCTCCTATGCAAATCACCGCGCGTGAGCCCTTCGATTTCGAGCGCACGCTTCGCTTCGTGCTGAGCCCGCCCGCCTTGATCAATGGACGATTGTTTGAGCCTCTACTCGACCACTTCGAAAACGGCGAGTATCGACGGGCTGTGGATCTCAACGGCCAGCCCGTCCTTTACGCGGTGCGCGAGGTCAAGCCCTCTCTCACGAAGACAAGCCCGCGAGCGCGCCGCACACCGGAACGCGCCACGCTTGACCTTCGTACTCTCGCAGGGCCGTTCGACCAAGGTACGGAACGCGCCCTCGTAGAACTGGTGCAGCGCCAATTCTCCACCACTCTTGACCTCGCGCCTTTCTATCGCCTCGCCGCCTCGGATCGCGTGCTTTCACGGCTCGTACAGCATTTCCGCGGCATGCGGATTCCGCAGGCTCCCACGGTTTACGAAACGCTCATCGGCGCCATCCTGGAGCAACAGGTTAATCTCACCTTCGCGCATCAGGTCAAGAAGGCGCTGATCAGAACTTACGGCTTGGCAGTCGAATTCGAGGGACACACGTACCGCACTTTTCCGGAGCCCGTGCGCCTGGCGCTGGCAACACCGGGCGATCTTCGCGTCTTGCAGATCTCGGGACCGAAAGCCCGCTACATCATCGCGCTCTCGCGAGCGGTGCTCGACGGGCGCCTCGACCTCGAGGCCTTGCGTCACGCGGATCCAGCGCAGGCCGCCGAGCGGATGCTGCGGGAAAAAGGCGTAGGCCCTTGGACAGCGCATTATGTGGGGTTGCGAGCGATGGGCCATCTCGATTGCCTGCCTGCCGCCGACGTAGGCCTGCAAAAGGTGATGCAGCGATTTTACGGGTTGCGCCAAAAGCCCACGGCTGCGCGAGTGGAAAGGATGGCAAAGGCTTGGGCCGGCTGGCGCAGTTACGCCACGTTTTACTTGTGGCTGACGTATTGGGAAGGCGCGGCGTGGTGCGACGCCCTCAGGGCCGAGATCCGTGCCGGCAGCAAAATTAAATCCCGAAGCCGATTACTTTTGTAGGCTAGAACACCCATCATGAACAAAACTCCTTCACCGAATCCCTGGCAGCCTTTCCTGAAACTTGCGGAGCACTCCCTGCGGCGGCATCATCTGCCCCGCATCGAGCGATGCTTTGATCTGCTTTCGCCGGAACAGATCTGGTGGAGGCCAAACCCCGCCTCCAACAGCGCCGGCAACCTGGCCCTCCACCTTGCCGGAAATGTCCGTCAGTGGATCGTTTCCGCCGTCGGTGGAGCGCCGGACGCGCGCCAGCGCGACCAGGAATTTGCCGAACGCGGGCCGCTGCCGGACCCGGAATTGGTGAAGGTGCTCAGGGTAAGCGTTCGGGACGCATGCCGGGTGCTGCGCCGCCTTTCTGCCGTAGAATTGGCCCGAATTTACACAATCCAGGGACTGCAGGTCACCGGCCTGAACGCTATCTTCCATGTGGTGGAACACTTCGCCTTTCACACCGGGCAGATTATCTTCATCAGCAAACAGCAACTTCGCAGAGACCTCGACTTCACTCGCCTGCCGGGCGACATGCCCGAACACCGCACGCGGGAGCGCGCCTCGCGCAAGCTTCCTGTGATTTGAATCCGCGCGGCGCCGGCTTTGGGTGATCTCGGAGTGATGCATCGTTTATTCCCCGCCTCACTGGATGAGTTGGGTCACTTGTTTTGCCAGCATCACCAATGTGCCTGGAGGCGTCGTGACGCCGTTGAGGGTGACGCTTGCCGGCTCATAGAAAAGCAGACCCTTCACCAGGGTGCGCGGTTGCGTCCGAAGGCCCGTGAGGCCCGTGGTGTTCACATACGTCGTAGCCGGGCTGGTGAAGACATAAATCGGAATTGCGGAGGCATTGTTCAACTGCATCAAGCTGGAACAGGGGTTCAGCGTAAAGGCGCCCGTGCGATTATCGGGCTGGGAGGCCAGCAGCGTTACCAGGTTGCCCTCGTGGGTCTGCAGCCGCAGGTCTACCTCCGCGGCCGTCACCGTGGTCAGCAATCCCGTGCTCCCGAGCGGCGCATTTTTATACACGCCGCTCACCACAACGTCCTCACCCACCGCGATCTGTGGCAGGCCGTAAGGCAGGGCGGCAAAGTTTGGACCCTGAGGCGTCATGGGACTCGCAGCCGTGTAAATGACGGGAGGAGACGTCGAGTAGATCGTCTGCGGCGATAGGGTCACCATGATCGCCGAGTCGAGGTTCAGGCCTGGCACCGGCGGCTGGAATTCCCGCAGAAACATCATGAATCCGGTAATGTTGCCGGCAGCGTCCTTGGTGAGGGACAGAACGGGACCCGAAAAGGCCGACGTGTTGATCGACAGGTCGGCCTGCTGACCGATGTCGATGATGTTCGCGTTCAGATTTCCGTTGCTGTCCACGAATCCATCCACCCAGGCGTAACTGTTGGTGAGAATGGTATTCAGCGGAGGCGGAGTCACATTGTTACAGAGTGGATTCGAGATTTCGGTGGCCGGGCAGCAGGGCTGGTTCGAGAACGTTCGGGGGCCGCAAATGGCGGTATCGTTGGTGAAGTCGACCGTCGCCGAGGGCCCGCTGGTCACGGTACCGGCCAGGAGTTGAAGCTGGACGCCGCCCGTGAAGGTGGTGGAACTGGTCTGGAATGCTGTGGTCTTCACCGACTGGATGAAGCCCACCAGGCCGTCGATGTTCCCGAAGCTGCCTGAGGAGGAGAGCGTGAGAGGCGTCACGGTGGCAGTGGGCGTTACGTTACCCGTGAGGTTGCCTTCAGAGTTCTGCTCCAGCGAGTGCTCCAAGTCAAACTCGAAGGAAACCGCATCGACGGAGCCGTTGGTGATGGAAAGCGGAGGGGTGATGTTGAACGTCGGAGGCGTGTTCCCGGTCGTGAAGGTCTGCGCGATGCTATTGATGGGAGGGTTTTTGGAGGCGTCATACACATAAGTACTTTGGCCTTCCAGGCGGATGGTGAACGTGTCGTAGATGTTCACCGGCACATTGGTGTTAAACGAGAGCATGGTTGTGGAAGACCGCAGGGCGGCCCAGTCCACCCCAATCACCGTGTTGAGCGAGTTCAACAGCGTGTGCGCGATCACCGTGTTCGCGATGCCCAACTCGAGTCCGAGCACGTTCATGCGCACTGCGAGCACGTCACAGATGGGCACATCAGAAATGAACGTGAACACCGTGCCGCCAGACACGGTACTCGTTGTGGTTGTTGAGCTGCTGCACCGCCAGCCGAGGCTCGCTACGATCAGCAGAAGCCCGCCGACCACGGCCCATCGTCTCGCCATCGTTGCTCCCTGAAAACCCGTGTCATCGAATCGCCGCCGCCGCACGGCCAGTCCTATTCGCCGGAGCTCCGGCTCCCCAAAAAAGACCTTAACTGATTGGGTCCATTGCTCAGATGGCGAATCCGCCGGTGTGGGTTATCCGGGCCGCAGCCATCCAGGCGGGCTTCCAGCAGACCTGAAGCCTAATGATACTAATACCCCGGAATCGGTCTGCTGCGCAACGGAAGAGAACGGCGCTAGTAGATGAATTTGAGATTTCAGGTTGACCCAAGACCGGAAGGGCCGGGATGAGAAGGACCACGATCTGCCGCTCAACGCGCGGAACCGCTCAGGCGCGCATAGCGGCTGGCAGCCCGACGCTGGCGCCTTTTCGCTGGGCACATCGGTCACACGATGCGGAACGCATCAAAGTCATGACACATGGTCCAGCCCACGACTTAGTGCGTTCTCTATAGTCACATTGCTGCCGTACGCCAACGGCGCAATGAATAATCGTGACTCCAGCCACGGCTCGCTGTGACGGATGTCACAAATCCGGATGGCCCCGTCTCGGTACCGTACACTGAAGTTGCGCCCTTTTCGAATTCTGCGGAGGAAATAAGGTAACATGGTTTATTTTCAATCAGTTGACGGCTTTGCAAGAATAACACCCATGTTTTGAGTAACTTGACGGCTTCGGGAATCTCGATCCTTTGTTTTCATACACCTGACGGTTTCGTTTCGTAATTTCTACTGGTTAATTTAGTAACTCTTGAGTAAACTTGTCATGCGAAGGACCCCCTACCGTGGTGGCCCGGACACGAAGTCCTTTCCCCACGCCGCCTTCATGGCCTCGGTCACTGCCATGGCGCAGAAAATCCGGGCAACTGCAGCAGCGAGGGGCAAGGCAACTGGTCGCCGACGAGCCCGCAGCAACGATTGGTGAAGACGCCCCGGACACAGACAGTCATTCCCGCGAAGGCGGGGTAGGCCGGCGCACAGCGGAGCTGTGCGATTTCGAGGGCGATCAAACCACGTAAAGCGCAGATCTTTGATCTGCGCCTGGAGTTTGTACATTTTGAGGCCCGAAGGGCTGCACTAACAAAGCCCTGGGCAACGCCCAGGGAAAACCCAGGGAGTATGAAACATCGTAGCCCTGAAAGGGCGAACTAGAGCGGGTCATCCGAATGGGCCAATCACTTTCCCAACTCTACGTTCATCTGATCTTCAGCACCAAAGGCCGTGAGCCGTTGCTGCTGGGAGCGTTACGGAAACAAACCCACGCGTATCTGGCCGCCGTCCTCAACAACCATGGCTCTGTGGCCCTCAAAGTCGGAGGCAGCAGCGACCATGTTCATGCCCTCTTCCGCCTTTTGAAAAACCGCGCCCTGGCCGAGGTGGTGGAGGAGATCAAGACGAGCTCCTCGAAGTGGGTTAAGACGCAGGCTCGAGGGCTGGGCGGGTTCCATTGGCAAAGTGGCTACGGAGGCTTCTCGGTGAGCTCCGGCGAGTTGGACAGCGTCGTGAACTACATCGAGCAACAGGAGGCACACCACCGGGCGACGAGTTTCGAGGAGGAATACCGCCGGATTTTGAAGGGCTACGAAGTCGACTATGACGAGCGCTACGTGTGGGACTGAACACTGCGCTGGGATCGCCCTTTCAGGGCTCAGCGTTTGGCGCGGCATCTGATTTCCCTGGGCGTTGCCCAGGGCTTTGTTAGTACGGCCCTTCGGGCCTCAAAATGTACAAACTCCAGGCGCAGATCTTTGATCTGCGCCAGCCAGCCCCGTGTCCCCCGACGCGGTCATTCCCGCGAAGGCGGGAATCCATTTTTGAAATTTTTAAAAAATCAGCATTAACAAAAGTGGATTCCCGCCTTCGCGGGAATGACTGCGCACGCCGGCTGGCGCAGACGTCCGCCTTTTGACGTCTGCGATGGTACTCGGGATTGAGGCTGCTTCCTGCACGGCGAGCAAGCGGCACTTACGGAATTCTGCGCTCGCTCAGAGTCGCGGGTGGCGCAGCCGATCAGGTGGATCACATTGCTCGCCACGGCATTCAGCCGGAAGAGGTCGAGGAGGTTTGCTTTGGCCGGCCACTCGTGCAGCGCGCCAAGTCTCGCTGTAGAAGCCCCGTGTTTTATGTTCTCGGAGAGACGCTGTCCGGACGACATCTATTCTGCGTTATCATCAGATTTCCGGGTGGCAAGGGCTTTCCGGTTACTGCAAGACCCATGACCGGGAAAGAGAAGAGGCGCTACCGTTGATGGAAAAAAGAGTGAGAGGTAAGAAGCGTAGCGCGGACCTGATTTGTAGGTCCGCGGCTTTTGTTCGCGCAGGCCAGGAAATACCGCGGACCTACAAATCAGGTCCGCGCTACGCTTGCTTGCCCGTTGACAGCTTACTGCGGCACGCCCTAGACTCTGAGGCATGGAAGTACACCTGACCCCCGAACTGGAAGCGCAACTCGATCGCCTCGCATGCGAGACCGGACGCGCAAAGAACGAGCTCGTGTTGGATGCGATGGCCGGGTACTTTAACGAGCTCGTCCAGGTGCGCGAAACACTGGACAGCCGCTATGACGATCTTAAGAGTGGCAAGGTGAAGCCCATTCCCGGGGATGAAATTGAGGCTTACTTCGCCGCCAAAAGTGCTCCTCGCCTCTCGCGGCGTCCATGACCGGCTATGAGTTTCACCCTGAGGCCCGTACAGACCTTGACGAGGTATGGAGCTTCATCGCCGAAGACAATCCCACCGCCGCGACCACACTTGTTTAAGCGTGAACGACCTGCCAGCGCTTAGCCTGGTTGGCGAACGCCTGCCCAACTAAAGGCCAGTCGTGCAGGCTAGCGGGATCAAAGTCTGCACCGTTGGGCCACACCAGCGTGTGCACCTCTGGATCGATACGCACTTCGTTGAAGAGCTTCAGCTCATTGAGCGGCCCGTACAATTCACCGGCCAGAACCGGCTGGAAGTTGATCGTCTGCGCCGTGGCATCATCGAACTGAAGCCGCAGGGTGTAGGGCGCCACAATTTCGAAGTTCACCACGCGATAGATGGGATGACTCATGGGTTTACTTGAGCGGCTCAATCGGCCGCGGGGGCCTTCCTTCCTGCAAGGTGTTCCAATCCGCCAACAGTTCATTCTGGTGCAATTCAGCCCACGCTTCAACCAGGCGCCTTTGCCGGTAGTGTCTCAGTTTGAAGTGGCATGGCCATCTTGGCCATGAAATAACACGGGCAGGATGCCCGTGCCACGTCAAACTGAGACACTACCCCTTTGCCGTCTCGGCACCGAACCGGCGATCATTTCCACCGGGTCCACACTGAAAATCGCTACCTCATCCTGATAGTAAGCGTGAAAGTGTGGGACGTGATGTTGTGCGCTCGCCTCCGCGAACATGCGGATGATGATACCGAAGAGCCGGCTTAATTCAGGCACAAACCCATTCTACGCTTCAGGAGCAACCGTACCGCTGCCGTCACGTCCAGGCTCCCCGGTTCCCCATGTGGCAGGGCCAAAGCGGGCGTAGCGCAGGGCTCGTTTCCCAAGCCCTGCGGCTTTTCGATTCGCCTTTCCGGCCTTACGAATTGCTCAAGGTACGACGCCGGTTGAAATACCAAAAAGCCGCAAGGCTGAAAGCGAGCCTTGCGCTACGCCCGCTTGCTGTTGTGCGCCAGCCTGGCCCACAGTCAGAAGAACACTGACCGCTGCTACCGGCTCATACGTTCCACGCCAAACTCAATGATTTTTCGGTTTTCTAATTTGGTCACCGATCTGTACCTGGAGCCGGTGGCACTGCTGTACTCACACTCCAAACTCGCGCGAATCACACCTCCGGTAAGCCCCAGTCTGGTTGACACTCAGGTGCGTGTTCACCCACTGCTCCGTGCGGATGTATGGGATCATCCCGCAGGCAAGCTCATCGCCCGAATCCCTCCTAAACTTCCACTGGACCATTAGCGCCGGGCCTGTCCCTACATTCCGCACTTTGAACGGCACGGCCACTTCTACGTGGATCTGCGGCTCCAAGAAATCCTCGTCCGAGGGCTCCGACTTCTTGCGCATCAGCGTAAGCACTGGCTTTGCCGTTCCCTCGCTTTGGAGTTCAGCGGCCCTCATGGTCTTCCAGAGCACGAAGATACTGACAATGAAAGCTAGCAGCGTCAAAGAGGCGACGATCATCTGAATAGTTGCCATGACAACTTACTCCGGTGCTGTCCGATCCCTCGCTGCCTGTCGTAACGGGGTGAGTTGACCTAAATCTTGAGCAAGCGTAGCGCGGACCTGATTTCTAGGTCCGCGGCTTTTGTTCGCGCAGGCCAGGAAATACCGCGGGTTTTCCAGGTTCGCACGCAAAAGCCGCAGACCCTGCAAAACGGTTCTGCGCTACATCTTTAGTGGCTCACTTCTTCCACCTTTACTTTCAGTCCCGTTTTCGCCTGGAGCACATCCATCACGTCCTCGAAATCGTGCTTGTTTATCTCGAACGCGGCAACGTCGCCTGAGGGAGCGGCGCCCGGCTCCTTCGCAATCTTGTCGCGCTCCTCGGCGGCCTTGGCTTCGTCCTTGTTGAAATAGACCGTGAGGTAATGGCGCTTCTTGTGTGAAAAGAGCAGGGGCCAAGCCACCACGATCGCCAGGCCTACGCGGCGTCCCACGTGCTCGCCATAATCGAGGGCTGTCACCTGCGCGTAAGGAATCTGCAGATCGTCTCCCTTTTCAGGGCTGAAGGTGAGATCTTTGTCGGCCGTGTCCAGATGGCCGCTGGCGCCTTTTTCAACCGTCGTCACCGTTCCGCCAACGTATACGCTGGAATGGCCGTGGACACCGGCCAAAACCGGAAACGAACAGAGAAGCCCTACAAGCCAGAGCAAAATTACTGCGGGTCTTTTCATGAATCACCCCCAAATTGTTTGCTGAATCGTGCAGCCTGCAACAACACTTATGACAGAGGCACAATATCGCCGCGCGGAAGGGGTGTCAAGCAGGTTTACTGCGTTTGCAATTCACCGCCACGGGTCGAAGCTCTACCTGCTTTTCAGTCGTTCTTCGTAGCACCAGGGTTCCTTTCCGGTCGCGAAGATTTCGCCTTCATGGCTGGAGCAAATCCGGTCGTGTCGTGTGGTACCTCTGCGTTCTCTGTGGCCAGAAGCCTTCAACCTGGCGCGGTCAGGGCCGCAACCAAAGCGAGATTTCTCGCGGCGCCGGAAGACGCGGCGGCGCTCGAAATGACACGAATCGGGTTTTTCATCATCCTGGTAAGGCACAGAGGTCGCGGAAAACCCACTTTGGTTGCGCTCCAAGGCGGGTATTGGTGTCATTTGATCGCTCCCGGACGCAGTCATTCCCGCGCGGCAAGCGTAGCGCGTAAATCGCTGCGTATCGGTTTGCGAGAGGGCATTCTGGGCGCCCGCGCTCGCCGCACCCAAACTCACGGCGTAATGGCTTCGCCGCGGCAGACGCTCACTATAGCTTGGGCCAGCGCGGTGGCGAAAAATACAAGGTCGCCGCCAGCCGCGCGAAGGCTGGTGAACAATCCAGGCGAGCCTTCCAACCAAAACGCCGCCAGGCTAAGAGCAAGCCAGCACCACATCAATTCCAAAAGCTGCGCGTGGATTTTACAACCTCACACGCCGGAGGCCCATCCACCCTCAACATTCTATCGACTCTCGATATCTAATTACGATACTATGTTTCGGAAATGGAAGTCACGCAGATTGGGCGAGTCCGTGATCAAGAACTTGTGTCGGGCTTGATCCGCATTCACATTCTGTACCATGCCTGCAAGGAACCCATTTTCGGGTTGGGCATGATCGAAGAATTGCAGCGGCATGGGTACAAGTTGAGCTCCGGAACCCTTTACCCGATGCTTCATGGGCTTGAAAAGAAGGGCCTGTTGCGCTCCCGGAAGACCCGGCGCGGTAACCGGCGACGCAGAGTTTACCGGGCGACCTCGGCGGGACGACGGGCGCTCGACAGGGCGAAAGAGAAGGTGAAGATACTTCTGGGTGAGCTGCTCGAATGACTGCGCCCACCAGGGGACAAAACAATCTGCTCCTGTGAGCGCGCCTCACTTCACGGGGAGGAAGGAGAATCGTGGAAGACGTTAACAGTCGACAGTCGAAAGCCGAGAGCGAGACCCCGACCGGCCAGCCTGGAGGCTCGTCTCTTATCTCCCGTCTCTCGTCTCTCACGGGCCATTTCCTAAGATATCCCGCCCTGCTGCTCGCTGTAACTGTTCTCGCGAGCCTGTCGATCGCGCAGACGAGCAGCGATCACCCACCCAAGGTTCTAACGCTGGAAGAGGCGCTGAACTATGCGCAGGATCATTACCCCGCCGTTCGCGCCGCACTCGAACAAGCGTCAGCGGCGCGAGCCGGCGTAAACCTGGCGCGGACTCAATATCTACCGCAACTCAATGGGGTGTTCCAGGGCAGCCGCGCCACCCAGAATCAGGTGCCGGGCATCTGGCTGCCAACGCCCATTACGCCCACGGTTGAAGGGCCGATTGGTCCGTCATCAGGGCAGAGCTTCTGGGGCAGCCAGGCGGCGGCGTTGTTTTCCTGGGAGCCTCTGGACTTTGGATTACGTTCGGCCAAGGTGGGCCAGGCGCGGTCTGCAGAAGACAAGTCAGAGGCTGATGTGAGCCTAACCCGCCTCCAAGTAGCGGCCAGTGTCGGAGACTATTTTCTGCTCGCCGTGGCCAATCACGAGGCGGCAATGGCGGCGCAGGCCAACGTCAATCGCCGGCAGGTGTTCAGCCGGTCCGTTCAGGTGCTGGTGGACAACGAACTGCGTCCCGGAGTGGATGCCTCACGCGCCGATGCGGAGCTGGCTCGGGCCAAAATGCAGCTCTATCAGGCGGAACAGGCAGAGCGCATGGCTCTGGACACGCTTGCGGCAGTCATGGGAACCGCCGGAAGTTCACTTCAGGTGGACGGTTCGCGGCTTGTCGATGCGGTACCGGGCGATTCATTGCCGGCAGTTTCCCCGTCCGATCATCCGCTGGCGCGCGATCAGATGGCCGCGCTGCGTCAGGCTGAGGCGGAGGAGAAAGTTTTGCAGCGTACTGACTATCCCCGCTTTTTTCTTCAGGCCGAGGGATTCGGCCGCGGCAGTGAGGTGCCGAATGACGGGTCGATGATCGGCAATTGGAATGGGCTGGCCCCGGCGCGCGGGAATTGGGTGACGGGAATAACCATCCTTTTCCCGGACGTTTTCAGTCTCAAGGCGCGGAGCGCCGAAGAGCAGATCTCGAAGGCCAGCGAGAGATCGCAACAGGCCCATTACGACCAAACGGTTCAGGATCTGACAGGCCAGATTCAGTCAGCCCGCGATCAATGGAAGACAGCGAAGCTCATCGCCGAGCAGACGCCGGTGGAATTGGCGGCAGCTCGCCAGTCTGAAACGCAGTCGCGGGCCCGATATCAATCAGGTCTCGCAACCTTGGTGGAAGTTGCCGACGCCCAGGGCCTGCTGGCCCAGGCCGAAATGGATGACTCGGTGGCCCGGCTCGGCGTGTGGCGCGCGCTGTTCGCCGTTGCCTACGCCCAGGGCAATTTGCAGGATTTCTTGCAGGTGCTTCGTAGCGCCACCGCAAGGAGCAATTAGTCATGTGGCTGATTCGTGCCGCGCTGCGCCGGCCGGTTACGGTCTTGGTGATTGTCGGGGCGCTCGGGTTGTCATCAATTCTGGCGTTGCTGCGCACCCGCGTCGATATTTTCCCCGATCTCAACTTACCCGTCATCTATGTAGCCCAACCGTACGGCGGCATGAGCCCACAGCAGATGGAAGGATTCGTCGCCTACTACTACGAATACCACTTTCTTTACATCAACGGCATCGAGAGCGTTGAAGCCAAGTCCATCCAGGGCGCGGCGCTGCTGCGTCTCGCGTTCCATCCCGGCATCAACATGAGCGAGGCGCTGGCCCAGACGATTTCCTACGTGAACCGCGCCCGCGCCTTCATGCCGCCGGGCACCGTCTCTCCATTCGTGATCCGTTACGACGCGGGCACGCTGCCCGTGGGGTATTTGGTATTTTCAAGCCCATCGCGCACCTTGAATGAAATCCAAGACCTTGCCTTGAACCGCGTGCGGCCCGTTTTTGCGACGCTGCCCGGCGTTTCCTCTCCTCCGCCCTTTGGGGGCAATCAACGCACCATTGTGGTGAGCGTGGATCCGAACAAGTTGCACGCCTACGGGCTGTCGCCCCAAAACGTCGTGCAGGCGCTCCTCGCGGGAAACAGTATCGAGCCGGCCGGAAACGCGAACATCGGCAACTACCAGGAGCTGGTCACCACGGATTCCACGGTGGCACGCATCAGCGACTTGCTCGACATTCCCGTGCGGCTTGGCCCGGGACCCTCGGTTTATCTGCGCGACGTTGGAACAGTAACTGATTCTTCCGACATTCTGGCCGGTTACGCGCTGGTGAACGGAAAGCGGACCGTGTATATTCCGGTCACCAAACGGCCTGACGCTTCAACGCTTACGGTGGTCAACGAAGTGCGCGCCAGCCTGCCGCGATTCCAATCGCTCATTCCCGAAGACATCAGCATCAGCTACGAATTCGACCAGTCCCAGTACGTCCGCGACGCCCTGCTCTCTGTTTTGCGCGAGGGGCTTCTGGGCGCGCTTCTGACGGGACTCACGCTGCTCTTCTTTCTCCGCGATTGGCGCAGTTCGTTGATTGTGGTCATCACCATTCCTTTTGCGCTGCTGATGGCGGTGGTGGCTTTGTGGGCCGTCGGCCAGACGATCAACATCATGACCCTCGGCGGCCTCGCGCTTGCGGTGGGCGTGCTGGTCGACGAAGGTACGGTGCTGCTCGAGAACATTCACGTCCATCTTGCACAGGGCAAGCCGAAGGCTCGAGCCGTGCTGGAAGCAAGCCGCGAAGTGGCCATTCCGAGGCTGCTGGCCATGCTCAGTGTGCTGGCCGTCTTTCTACCCTCGTTCTTCATGGTCGGCCCCGCCCGTTCGCTCTTTGTGCCGCTGTCATTGGCGGTGGGCTTTGCCATGGGAGCCTCTTATTTGCTCTCCAGCACCCTTGTGCCCGTACTCTCCAACTGGCTCCTCCAAGCCGAAAAAGTGCTTGCGGAGGCCTCTACGGAAGCGCGTTTCGAGCGCTTCCGAAAAGGGTTCTACCGGAGGCTCGATCGGCTCACGATCCATCCCGTCGTGATGGTTGTTGTCTATTCCGTTGTCGCCGCGGGTCTGCTGGTGCTGGTGGGGTCGCGGCTGTCCCGCGAGATATTCCCTTCGTCGGCCGCGAAACAGTTCCGCTTGCGCTTTGACGCCCCCGATGGTACCCGGGTGGCGCAGACCGAAGAGATGGCGCGGCAAGTGCTCGGCACCATCGAGCGTGAGGCAGGCCCCGGCAATGTCGCTCTGACGCTTGGCTACGTTGGCACTCAGGGTTCCTCCTATCCCATCAACACCGTGTTCCTGTGGACGAGCGGCCCGCAAGAGGCCGTGATTAACGTCGCGCTTCGCCCTGACGCTTCCACTACGATTCACGACTTGGAGGAAAAACTTCGCCGTGAGCTGCCGCCGTTGTTGCCCGGAGCGAGCTTTTCATTTGATCCTGGAGACCTCATCAGCCAAACCCTGAATTTCGGCACTTCGTCGGTGATCGAGGTGGCGGCGATGGGTCCACAGTATAACGATGTAGCCGGATTTGCCGCAGCGGTGAGGCAGCAGCTCGCGCAAATCGGCGAACTGCGCGACCTCCGGTACGAGCAGCCGCTGCGCTATCCAACCGTGGAAGTTCACGTGAATCGCGTCCTGGCCGGACAACTTGGCGTCACGGCTGACCAGGTAGGTCAGGCAGTGGTTTCCGCAACAGCCTCGAGCCGGTTCGTATCGCCAAACTACTGGCGGGATCCAAGATCCGGAGTCAGCTATCAAGTTCAGGTGGAGGTGCCGCAGGCGGAGATGACTTCGATTAAGGATGTAGAGACGATCCCGGTGGCGAGCGCCACCGGAGCCGATCCCCTGGTCAGCGAAGTTGCATCGGTGCGTGCCGGAACCGTGCCGGGCGAGCTCGATCGCCACAACGGGCTTTGGATGATCAGCCTCTCCGCCAATCTCGGGAAAAGCGACTTGGGCCGCGCGGGGGCAGATATCGATCGAGCCATCGCCCGAGCCGGAACGCCGCCGCGCGGAGTCACCGTACAGCTACGCGGCCAAGTGACCGCGATGCGGGAAATCTTCAACAACCTGGGCATCGGACTCGCGTTGGCCATCCTGGTGATTCTGCTCCTGCTCGCGGCCAATTTCGAATCCGTGCGGCTCTCGCTGATTGTTTTCTCCACTATCCCTGCCGTTTTGGCCGGCGTGATGGTGATGCTTTGGATCACGGGCACGAGTCTCAACCTGGAGAGTTTCATGGGCGCGATTATGGCCATCGGCGTCGCTGTTGCGAACGCAATTCTGTTGGTGACGTTTGCTGAAAAGAACCGGCGAGCGGGCGCGGACGCGAAGACGGCCGCTCGGAATGCCGCAGGCGAACGCCTGCGCCCGGTACTCATGACCAGCCTTGCCATGATCACGGGCATGCTTCCCATGGCGCTCGCGATTGGCCGGGGCAGCGAGGAAACGGCACCCCTGGGCCGAGCTGTTATCGGCGGCCTCATGGCGGCAACCGCAGCGACGCTGTTAGTGCTGCCGACCGTTTTCGGCTTGGTTCAGAAGCGTGCTTCCCTTGTCTCGCCTTCTCTCGATCCCGACGATCCCGAAAGTCCGTTCGCCGACGCGCCGAAGGTGACGCCATGAAAATGCGCCTCGTTGTATTCGCTTTAGGCTTAGCGGTGGTGGGCTGCAGCCCGCCTTCCTCGCAGAAGAGCAATCCGGCGCCTGCCGGGAGCGCTCCCCCAATCGTGAAGGTGGTTGCGGTGGAATCCCACGCGCTCGATACTACGTTGGATCTGCCCGCCCAAATCACTCCTTACGAAGCTGTGGATGTCTACCCCAAGGTGACAGGCTTTCTGGACGCCATCAGCGTTGATCGCGGTTCGCGCGTCCGTGCCGGCGAAGTCATCATTCGTCTGTCCGCGCCGGAGCTGGAGGCACAGCGCGGGCAATCCGAAGCTGCCGTCCAAAGCGCGCAGGCTCAACTCAGCGCAGCGGAAGCCAGGTTCGCGTCTGATCACGGAACCTATTTACATTTGACGGCGGCCGCCAAGACGCCGGGGGTGATCGCCGGCAACGATCTTCTGGTCGCTCAACAAACCGCCGCGGCCGACGACGCACAAGTGCAGGCAGCCACCCGGAATGTGCAAGCGGCGCGCGACAATTTGCGCGCTGTAAGTCAGCTAGAGTCCTATTTGGACATCCGCGCCCCGTTCGACGGTGTGGTCACTGAGCGCAACCTGCATCCCGGCGCTCTGGTGGGGCCTGCCGCAGGGCAAGGCGGCGCACAGCCGATTGTCCGAATCGAAAGTACGGATCGCCTTCGAGTGACGGTCCCTGTACCGGAGGCGTACGTAGCGGGAATCCACGAAGGGCAGCAGGTTATGTTCAGCGTGCCGGCCTATCCCGGTAGAACCTTTCAGGCTCCCGTGGCGCGCATTTCGCAGTCCATTGACCAAAACACTCGCACCATGCAGGTGGAGCTCGACTTTCGGAATGCAAACCGAGAGATCGCGCCCGGCTCATTTGCGAAAGTTAATTGGCCTATCCATCGGCCGTACCCGACTCTCTTCGTCCCCCTAACCGCCGTCACCACGGATCAGCAGCGGACGTTCGTTATTCGCATTCGTCAAAGAAAGGCGGAATGGGTGGACGTCCAGACGGGTGTGACCTCGAAGGGAACCACCGAAGTGTTCGGCGACCTCCAGGCCGGCGATGAAGTCGTGGCCATCGCTTCGGACTCCATCCGGGATGGGACAGCCGTTTCTGGGCAGTCCCGGTAGAGTTCGGGCCCTGCCAGGAGCAAGCGTAGCGGGGTGCACCGCCATGCTAGACTGAGTGACGGAGGGATGGGTGAGCGGTTGAAACCGGCGGTCTTGAAAACCGCTTTGCCTTATTCCGGCAAGTGCCTCAAAACCAAGCAAATCCTCTGTCCAGCCAAGCGCTTGCACCGATTTTTCTTTTCACCTGATTTCACGGATTTTCACGGGTTTTGACCGGTTTATGGTGACAAAGTAGTGACAGTGCTCGTCGCTGGTAAGTTTGCCGCGTTTAAGCGGCCAAAGCCCTGCCATTCTGTAAACTCCGGCATTGCGCCCCGCCCCCGTGAGCCCGGAAGGGCCGGGGGACGGAGCAGACCCGTTGACCGCTACCGTGTCAAGGTAGCGCGATTTGATTTTACAACAACTTACAAGACCGCGGGGACTGCCAAAGTGCGCGGAAGTCATATAAGACATCGAGTAGAGTGGGTTGGATTGTGGGTTGGAATTATCGCCGAGCCGCTCGAAGACGGCTGCCGTTGTGATAACCTCACATAATCTAATCATTTCAGTAGAGTTCTAGCGATAGGCGGCGGTGTTGTGGCCGGCCTCAGTGGGGTTGAGCCCTGGGGGGCAAGGCCGCGATTCATGCTATGTTGTCGGCATCGGGGGCGCAATGAATGATGAAGAGACGTTCTCCTCGCATTCTGAACATCTCCTGGGGCCATATGGAGGTCGAGGGCGTCGGCACGGGCAAGGACTTCAAGTTATACCCTGGCGGCGGGCGCGAATGGGACTGGCGGGAGACCGACACCGAGCACGTGCCGGGCATCCAGCCTGCCGATGTCCAGGAGTTGCCCGACCGGGGCAGCAAGGTGGTAGTGCTAAGCCGCGGGATGCAACTGATGCTGCGAACCTGCCCCGAGACCTTGCAGCTGCTGGAGGACAAGGGCGTCGGCGTTCATGTGGAAGAGACCCGGAACGCGGCGGAACTGTACAACAAGCTCGCCGGACGCGAACCCGTGGGCGGCCTCTTCCACTCCACTTGTTGAGCAGAGGTGCGGGCCAGACCGCCCGTTGTCGTCACAGTTTGTGTACCGATCCTGGCCGGCACACTGCCTGCACACGTCGGCTTCGCCGGCGTCGAGATTCCCTTGCACACTCGAGGGTGTAGGCTGACCAGCAGTCAGACTATCTTGACTCGCCAATCCTTGTCCATACTTCACACATTATACAAGGCTTACTCACGAGAAAGCGATTCTCAGAACCACTTGAGTGCTACACTTGTGCTACGTCGCGCTGCGGGAAACAGCCATGTCCCGACCGACCTGCGCTAAGACCGCATGTCTGATTCCATTGCGGTCACCGTTCCTGCCTTAAGCACCGATAGCATGCCCGCTCACCGAGCGTCCGGATGCCCGACACGGCCTCGCAATCGTTCAATCCGTAAGTCTTTCCCGAGCCGAATCAACCTTACAGATATTGCCGAAGAAACCCGGTCCGCCGAGAGCAGCGTTCTCAACTGCGGAACGTAAACCGTCGTGTTCGGTTTGCTCTCCTGATCACCAAACTTCACGGTGCCTGTGTCACGCGACGCGATGCACGACCGAGCCAGCCGCTGTGGGTTAGCAGCGAAGGTGGGAATGCTACCTAATTTCTCTTGCCGCCACGCGAGGTGGAGTCCTCACTGCGTTCAGGCTATGTTGGCATTGCTTCTAACCCCTCGGTTTCTGCTGCTTGCGGCAACTGAAGGGGTGTGGCACAGGCGCGTTATCACCGCAGCCGGATTCAATTGGCGCTCGGAAAAGATGCGCCTGAGCCCAGGATCGTTCAACCATCGGAACTCGGAGGTGTGGTGGACCTGCCGGAGGTCGGCGGTCTCGATCATCGATACGAGCGACGAGCAGCATAGCCACGCCGTCCTGTTCGGCCGATCACTCACCTTGCATCCCGCAGTTGCTTCCCTTAAGAAGATTTGGCACCGTCGTTCCGTCGAGATCGAGACCAAAAGGACATCAAGCGGAAGAAATTTCACCACTGCGAAGTTCCGGCAAGCCACAGGCCGACTGACAGTTGCATGGGTATTGGTGGGATGTATCCTGTGGAGTGACGTGGGAGTGCAAAAGGACTTCGATCTACCGAGATTCGCAAAATACGAGCAGCCGGTGGGCTGCAGCAGCGCTGTCCTCAGCGCCGAAAGGGTCGCGGCGAGACGCCGCTCCTACACAGACGACGCCCAATATTGTGCGAACCTCAACAGTACGCGGTGAAAGACGGCGCAATGCGAAATGCAGATTCTTTGTTGAGAGATCAGGTTTCCGCGGACGGATGGGCTGCGCCTGCGACTCCGGACGCGACGGAACGCCCACGGCTGGCTAAACGGCCGGGATGACAACGCCAACGTTGAGGAGAACTCTTATGGCGACTAAACAAGATCTGGCTCCTTGGCACGTGAATCGCCGTTCATCTTCGGGGGCGAGATACCGGGCGACACTCTGCCTGCTCCTGCGGCCAGGCACGGCGCGTCCCCGAGAACTCTACCAGCGCCAGGCGCCGCACCAGCAGTCGGGACACACCTGGCGCACTGAATCAGCGGCCCCCTGCAAGCGCTCAGAAGCGGAGCGGTCCGCATTGAGGCAGGCGGCAACCCGACTCCAAGAGATGCTGGCAGCCGAAGGTCTCGCCGAAAATGAGATGATTGCTGATTTCAAGCGCTGGCGTGCCGGCAGGCGCAAATGAACTCACGAAGAGGGCTGGTGCTGGACGCCAACATCCTGATGCGGGCTGTGCTGGGCCGCCGAGTTCGTGAGCTGCTGGAGCGGTACAAGACTCGGCAACCTTTTACAGTCCCGACGTCTGCGGACCTCTACCGTTGAGGTCCGCGCTATCTTTCTATAACTCTATGTCAATATTAGCGGTAATTACATAAAGTAGGCACTCATTATAGGCTACAACACGTCGGTGCGGGGTCGCGGCTTGAAGTGATCACTCTTTGAAGGCAAGCGGCGGCCCGCTGACTCGCTTTGCCTTGAGGTTGATGCTCACTTCGACGCGGTCGGCAACCCTGATAAAAGGGGGAATCCCATGGGTCATGTCGTAATCCTTGCGATCGAAAGCCATGGTCCCTTTGATTTCTCCCTCGCCTGTCCCTCTGCCCACAATCGTAAATGTTGCGGTTTCGGGCTTAGAGATGCCTCGTATCGTGAACGTGCCCGGGAGTTCAACGGTGGTTGGGCTCGTTTGCACGACTTTGTTGGAATGAAACGTGATGTAAGGATCGTCCTTCGCGTTAAAGAAATCCTTACTTTTCAGCTTGCCGTTCTTCATGCCGCTTCCCGTATTCACGCTGTCGGCGTCGATCTTGATGTCGAGAACGCCTGTCGTGACATCCGTAGAGGTGAACGTCAGGGTGGCGTCCCACTTGTCGAACGTACCCGCTAATGCCATCGATGACTTGATTGAAAAGCTTACGGTGCTTCCTTCATGCGCAATCTTGACAACCGGCACGCTTTCAGGACCTTGCGCTCGACCTATCGGCGAAAACAATAAACAGAGAACTGCGATCTGTGGAGGAAAAACGTTCTTACAAGTTCTCATCATGTCCCTCACCTCCCGGTAGTGATCTCGGTTACCAAACATAAACGGCGTGCGGCAACAATACTATGACGCTACTATGACGCTGTAATTGCAACGCGCAAATGCCGGCTCCTCGTTTGTCTGGCACCGCGAAAAGCCGCGGACCGTATAAAGCAGCTCCGCGCTACTTTGCTTTCACAGTCCCATGAAAAACAACACGAACAGCACCGCAAAACCGGCATCAACGGCCGCGGCCAGAGTCGCAACCGTAGTCCTTTTCAGCGGACCTAAAAAAACCAGCCCGGCGAAGGCAATCTTCTCAAGCCCGGCAATCGCCATGGCAGGGACCTGAATGCCCGGGTGATAAGCGGCAAACGTCAGCAGGGCCCCGACCAGGAAAATCAGCAGACCCCAGTGCCTCGTTAGAAGCAGTGCGACGTTCTGGGGCGTCTCAACACCGAAGACCAACTTGAGCGCCTGGCGCGGGGCCACGAGCGCCCCGATCCCGCCCATGGTGACGAGACCCACCACCACAAGGATCGCGTGAATATGGGTGGTTATCATTGACGGTCTGCGCCAGCCCCGGCCGTCTGAACCTTCATTTGAACAGCTCCACGGTAGCGAACGGCTCTGCGGACCAGGGCCGGAAGCGATTGATCGTGAACTTCGTGGGCTGTCCGGGCTTCACGTCCACGTGCAAATAGTTGTATTCCTCCTTGGGAGCCTCGTCCTTCCAATACTGATCCGGCGGGTAGCCCTCGGGCACATTGATGTGCGTCCGACCGGGAAGGATCGGGTCTTGTTCCGCGCCTCCGCCGCCCAGCACCATGTACTTCACGCCGTCCACATCGTAAACCTCGGTAGTGTGCACGTGCCCGTTGAAGACGACGATGTCCAAGTCTTTGGCGTACGGGGCAAGAATCTTGTGGGGATTCTGGGCTTCGGGGATGGCGCCCATCCCGGAGCGGCAGAAGACCGGGTTGTGGAAGGCGATGAAGACCTTTTTGGTCCCCGCAGCCTTGGCCTCGTCCAGCCATGCCGTTAGCTGTTTCATCTGTTCTTCGTACGGGGGCCGGGTAGCACCCCATCCCGTGGCATCGCGATAGTCGTATTTGCCGGTCCAGAGGAAGAGAAAGCGGGCACCGCCAAAATCAAACTTGTAGGTGAGTTGTTTGTCCGAGACCCCGAACTTCTTCAAATAGGGGAAAGTACTCAACAGGCCTTCCGCGTCGGAGTCCTCCCACACTTCGTGATTGCCGACGGCGGGAAAGACGCGCCCATCCAGGCCGGCGGCCCGCATCTCCCTGTCCGGATGCGGCAACTGCTTCAAGAGGTCCTCATTCACCAGCTTCCAGTAAGGATTGTCGGAGGGTTTGCTGCCCTGCTTGCCCCACCAAACCAGGTCTCCGGTGCTGAGAATAAACTTGGCCCGCCCGCTCTTGACATTGGCCACCATCTCGCGGGCAACCCAGTCGCCTCCTTCCAGACGGAACATTGTCCGACTCACGCCTGGAGGTAGTTTTGTATCCTCGACCGAAGCCTCTGTCACCCAGCCTTTGTCCACTCTTAGGGTGGTCACTTCGCTGGCGGTCATGAACGGCATCACGACCTGCACCAACTCCTTGGTGGCCGGGTCATAGGTCAGCTTGACGTCCTTCTCGACCATCGCTTCCGCCACGTGCGCTGGAAGCACGAGTTCAAACATGCTAACCATCAGTTTGCGAGCTTCCGCTTCCTGGTCCTCTTTGTACGGGAGGTACATCATCGAGCGCGAGTCGCCGTACACGTCAAATGAAAACCCGGAATCGGCAGGGCGCGACGCCTGCTGCGCGGTCGCCGTGGGCCGCTGAAGAGCCAGCACGGCAACTAATGCGAACAAAACAGAGCAGACCTTCATGGTGTTTCTCATTATTTTTTCTCCTCACCTCTACGTTTGACAGCAAGAAGGTACCGCACGGTTGGCGCGGTCCCAACCGTTGGGCGATTGGCGCACCCGTCGCCCTGTGCGGGTTGCAACCGCCCGGTCGCTAAAATAGCTTCTCAACGAAAGGCCGGCGGTCAGAAATGCGCCCCGGCGCTACGTTGTGCGGGCGATCGGGTGGCAGGCTGCTCTGGGGCGCAGGCCGCTGAGCGTGGCTACCCACTTTTGCCCGCAGGTCAGGTCATGCTGCTGGCGCGCACAATTGAGAACGTGGGCGGCCCTTACGAGCCGCCCGCTGTAAATGTCGTACTGGTTAGCTGCTGGGGCCTTTGGACGCCGCCTCTGCTTCCTGCATCCTTTTCCCCATCTCGGCCTTGATCGCGTCAAGGTTGAAGCTCGCGCCCCGCTGCATCGGCGGGTACTCAAGGAAGGTTTGGATTTCCTTGGCCATTAGCTGCTGGACGAACACGAAGCGCCAGAATTGGTACTTGAACCAATCGAAGTACTGCTGTCCGCCTTCTTTCGTCCCGTTGTTGGGCCAGCCCGTGCGCTCGAAGGGATCGAGACGCAAGTTGGTGATGTAAGGCACGTCTGGATGGGTCTTTTCACCTACCCAGCCTTGTGGTTGGTCGATGAAGCGGAACTTGTAATCGTCAATGCGCACTGCACCCACCGTGCTTTCACCGAGGTAAAAGATTTCATGGCGCACGGACGGGCCTTGGCCGGTGATGGCAGCCATCTGGTTGTAGCCGTCCAGGTGGTTTTTGTAAGTCCGGTCACCGATGGTTTTGCCTTTCAGCAACTCTTCGGTGATGTTCGGATTACCGGCCGCGGCGACAAAGGTCGGCAGCCAGTCCAGGCCCGAGAAGATGCCGTTCTGGACTGAGTCCGCCGGCACATGACCGGGCCAGCGAAGGATTGCGGGAACCCGGAAGCCGCCTTCGAGGACCGTTCCTTTGGATTGAGCGAACGGAGTCTGACCGCCATCGGGCCAAGTGAAGACTTCGGTGCCGTTGTCGGTGGTGAACATGACGATGGTGTTGTCATCCGTGCCGCTGTCCTTGAGCTTCTGCATCACCGAGCCGACGATGTCATCAATCTGAGCCATGCCGGCTTCTTCTTCTGACCAGCCATTCTCGGCGTTGCGCATCGCTTCATACTTCGGAGAGAGGTGAGTGACGATGTGCATGCGCGTGGGGTTCAGCCAGACGAAGAATGGCTTGTTGTCGCCCTTGGCCTTGTCAATGAACTTGAGCGTGAAATCGAGAATCTCGTCGTCCACGGTCTCCATGCGCTTGGGATAAAGCGTACCGGCGTCCTCGATCTTCTGCTTGCCGATCTTTCCCCAACGCGGCATTTCGGTGGGGTCATCCGTCTCGGTGCCCCAGCAATGAACCATGTTGCGCGGGCCCACCACATTCAAGAGATCTTGAGGATAGTTGGGATGCGCCGGGTCTTCCATGGCATCGAGGTGATAGAGGTAGCCAAAGAATTCGTCGAAGCCGTGAACGCAGGGCAGGAACTCATTCTTGTCGCCAAGGTGATTCTTGCCGAACTGTCCCGTGGCATAGCCCATGGACTTGAGCACTGTGGCAATGGTCACCGCCTCGGCAGGAATTCCGACTGACGCGCCCGCCTGGCCGACGGTGGTCATTCCAGTGCGGATAGGAAGTTCGCCGGTGATGAAGTTTGCGCGGCCCGCCGTGCAACTCGCCTCGGCGTAGTAGTCAGTGAACAGCATGCCTTCCTTGGCAAGCTTGTCGAGGTTCGGGGTCTTGCCAGCCATCAGTCCCCGGTGATAGGCGCCGATGTTCCACATGCCGATATCGTCGCCCATGATGACGACGATGTTGGGTTTCTTCTGCTCCCCCGCTTGGGGTTGTGCAGGCTTGGCCGCCAGCAGCGGTGCGGCGGCCAGCAGGGAGCTAACCGCCGCCCACGCGCCGGCGCGCTTGAGTCTTGCCAAAGCGTGTTTCATGTATGATTCCTCCTCTTTTTCGATTTTGTGCTGCCCTTGGAGATCCGGATATTGCTTCGAGCGCTGAAAAGGGGCGGGCTGGGAAAGCTCTGCCGTTGGCCTCTCAATGAATAGCATCACGAACGCTTAGTTGCCGCTGGTTACGATGATCTCAGTACTCGTTTCCGAGCACATCCCGTAAATGCTGCCCGGAGTGCACGCGCCGGCGGAGAACTTGTAACACCCCGGCTTCTTTGCAACGACCGACACAGAACGGTCTGTGCCGCCGATGATGGCTGCCTGGTCAAACGGAGAGGAAGGGCCGAAGTCCAGGACGAAACCGGTGTCCTTCGACGCGCTCCTCCAGGTGACCGTGGTGCCCACCCTTATGCAGAACGGTTTATTGTCCTTGGCGTCTGGAATGCTGGGCTTGACCGAGGCCGCATTCGCCGTCCGCTTGACGTCCACCACGCAGGGATCAGAAGCCGATCCACACGTGGTACTGGCGTCGCACATTGCCTGGGGGTTGGTTTCGGAGCAAACATACTTTTTGCCGTCCTTCTCTTTGGCCGTCATGTAGTTGGCCAGCAGAAGGAGCGGCAACAAGACTGAACTACCCCAGATGGCAACCTTGCGCTGAATCTTCATAAGGCACCTCATTTGAATTTTCGTGGCGGCGACCTTCAGGCCGCCACGTGACCGCCTAGGCGGCCTCGACCGCGAACAAATTTTCCAGCAATTTCGGGGACGGGCGCTCTAGTTCACGCCTGGCGTTCCGGGCCAATCGAGAATGTCCCTCAGTTGCCACGGGTTTTCGCGCGCCTCAACCTGCAACTGTCCCTGAGCGTCGAGGGCGAGCTGCGCCATGGGAAACAGAGTGCCGGTGCTTTTGCTTTTATCCTGATCGTTCAGGTCTAATTCGCCGCCTGTCAGGTTGTAGGACATGGATTGGGTGTCGAAGAAAGCTTCGCCGAATCTGATCTGCCGGTTGGTGACAAAGCGAATCCTCCGGCCCGTTGGGGTTGGCGACACTGCGATGTAAGCGCAGTCATAGCCGAGGGTACCGGTGATTTCGACATGGCCCACGGCTTTCATTCTGGAGAGCGCGTTGACTAAGCCCTGGTTCTGACCCTTGGCAAACGCCTGCACCAGGATCGCCTTGTCCGCCGGCGTCGAAAAATCATAGATATTCAAGGTGACGCCGATGAGCTGCCCCATTTGGGTGCCGGTGCCCTCGGCAGTAGCCTCAATCGTCTCCGTCCTCGGCCCTCGGGAGAAACTCGGCGTGGTGGCCATCAACACCACAGCGGTCAGCAGCAAGGCGCCCAGGGCGCGATTGTTGATCTGCGGAATCACATCTTTGAGCTGCAGCATTTTGTACTCCTCTCATGAAATAGCAGCCCCCCAGCACCTTCCAGGGGGTGTCCGATATTGCATCACAAAAGTGAATATTGGACACTGTCAAAACTGACAGTGGCCAGACTCAGACCTTTCACCCACGATAGTGTCCGCCATGGACACAAAGCAATTGCCAATCATTATTAATTAGGGGATACTTAAGTTACAACTATTCGAGGAGTTTACATGCGGGACCTACTGGGGCTCGCGGAATTGAGTGACAGACGCTTCTCATTTCCGGCCCCCCCTGGCCCCCCCGGCCCCTCTCCCAAGGGGGGAGGGGAGAACTTATTCACACACGAGAGCCCTCTTCCCCGGGGAGAGGCTGGCGCGGAGCGTCGGGCCTACGCCCGCCGAAGGCCTGCGGATGAGCGCCGTGCATCTCGGCTCCGGCCCCGCAGGCGGGTGAGGGGGTTGACTTGTCACTGTGTTACGCGAGACTCAGTTTCATCAGGAACAGCCGACGCATGCGCCACGCCAGGACTGCGGAGCGCTTGGCAACCGGCGAAACACCCTCGGGGAGAGCAGGACGGCAAAACGAAGCCAATGGAGTAAGTCTATTTTATGCAACAGCTTATGTACCGATTACCAAAAACGAAGCCAATCGATATATGAGACTTATTATCATAAACTTAGATCTGTTTTCGACCTAAAAATCTGCCAAACGGAGAGCACTGTGTTGCCGTCAAGAATTCGGCCCCCCAGCCTCCAGTCAGGCGCGGGAACGAAGCCAAACGAAGCCAATGGCCTAAGCTATTTTATTTCAGTGTTATACGTATAAAAGATGGAAAACGAAGCCAAACTGATTTTTAGCTTTATTTTCAGTGACTTACGCTATATTTTATTCAGCTTTTCGCCGAAAGCAAGAGCATTACGGCAGCCGTCAAGGATTCGCCGAAGCGCGCCGTTGCTCGGGTGAGACCGAGCGACAAATCGAATTGAGAGTCTGTCCATGATCTTATTCCAGTCTGTGGTGGGCTGGTTCCTTATCCTCTGGACCTTTCTGGATGCGTTCGAGCAGGTCATCCTGCCGCGTAATGAGGCGCATCGTTTCCGGATTTCCACCTTGGCGCTTCGAATCACCTGGGGACCTTGGAAGGCCATGGCCCGCCGGATGAAATCGGCGGAGCGCCGCGGCAGTTTTCTCGGTCACTACGGTCCACTTCTGGTCCTTATTACGCTCAGCGCCTGGGACTTGGCTCTGGTTCTGGGCTTCTCGCTGGGTATGTGGGCGGCCCGGGAGGGTTCCTTCGTTACCCGACTCTACGTCAGCGGCTCCAACTTCTTCACACTTGGCTTGAGCATTCCGCCGGTCACGGACTCGGCCAGATTGGTGACGCTGGTCGAGGCTGGGGTCGGCCTCGCCTTCTTAGCCGTCATCATCGGATACCTGCCGGTGTACTACAGTGCCTACTCCAGCCGCGAGACCTTCATCCCGCGCTTTCAAGCGGCGGTGGGCAACCCTTCCTCGGCGAGCGTGATGGTGGGACGCCTCACTCAGCTTGGCGACAAAGGCCTGCTGTTGCAGTTTCTGCTGGAGTCGCAAACGTGGGCCGCAGACGTGCTTCAGAGCCATCGTTCCTATAAGCTCGTTGCCTTGTACGGGCCGCAGGAGGGTAATGAGTCCTGGCTGGTGGTTCTGACCACGCTCCTCGACGCCTCTGCCCTGTGGATAACCCTCCCGCAGAATGGGCCGCAATTGGGATCTCCGGTAACGTTTGAGGTGGCCCATCGGGTGGTGGAGGATCTGGGGCGTGCCTTCCGGTTGAGGCCGCAATCACCCCCAGTGGACCGCCTGCCCCGGCCTGAGTTTCAGAGGCTTTGCCAGACGCTTTCCGCCGCCGGCATGGTGCTGAGTGAATCCCAGGATACCGAACGTAAGCTGGCGCAACTTCGTGGCATATATGAGCCCCACGTTTACGCCCTGTCGCGGTTCCTGTACGTTGAATTACCTCCCTGGATCCCGGACGTCGCCTGAACGGTCCGGGTGGGAGTGTCAGCCGGAATGAGGACTTCGCGGTATACTGAGAGCCGCCTGATACTGTCAAGACTGACAGTGGCCAGAAACGGATCTTTAACCGAGCATAGTATCGAGGCGATGTCTCCTACCGCATTATTCTGATCCGTCGACTCGCGCCGGCCAAGGTTCGAAAACGCCTGCCTGCCAGGGAGAGAAGAAAATGATCAGGACTTCCAGGAAACAGCTTTTGCCAGCCGCTCTATCGTTCCTGCTCGTTATTGCCACAACGCCTTTTGAGGCTCGATCTCAATCGGCGCCAACGGGGCCGACCGGGAATTCGGGACAAGCTGCGCCGTTGTCTGCGGATGAGCTGCAACAACTGGTTGCGCCCATCGCACTATACCCGGACGCTCTGGTAGCCCAGATTCTCGGAGCTGCCACCTTTCCAGACCAGGTTGCCTATGCCGACGACTGGCTTCACCAGAACCAGAATCTCACTGGCAATACGCTAATGCAGGCGGTTGATGCGCAAGCCTGGGATCCCAGTGTGAAGGCACTCACACAATTTCCCTCGGTGCTCGACAACCTGGCGAAAAACCTGAGTTGGACTTCCTCGCTGGGGGAGGCGTACGGCACCCAGCAGGCCGATGTCATGTTCGCCATCCAGGTATTGCGCGGAAAAGCGCAGGCTGCCGGCAATCTGAAATCGGGCTCACAGATTACGGTGGTGCAGCAGTCGCCGCAGGTGATCGTGATTCAGCCCGCGAATCCGCAGGTGGTGTACGTCCCCGCGTACAACCCCGCGGTGGTTTACGGCTACCCCTATGTGACTCCCGGATACAGCACCGCCACCGTGGTGGCCACCGGCGTGCTTGCCTTCGGAGCCGGCATCGCGGTGGGCGCGATGATGAGCGGTGGATACGCCTGGGGGTATAGCAGTTGGAACTGTGGCTGGCACGGCACCACCGCAGTGGTGTATCACGGCGGGGCGTACTACGGCAACAACGCCTGGCACGGCGGCTACTACGGTTCCAGTGCAACTGCCTATGGAGCTTACGGCAGCGCAAGCGCCACTCGAGGCTACAACCCGTCCACGGGCACCTACGCGCGGGGCGGCACAGCCTCCAACGGCTACGGCAGTGTAAGTGCCGGTCAAGCATACAACCCGAGGACCGGCGCTTCTGCTTCGACCGTGCAAGGTTCCAATGCCTATGGCAGCTACGGAGCTTCGACGGTTTCGAAAAACGGCAACACAGCGTACGGCCAGCATCAAACGACCTCTCAGGGAACGACAGGTCAGGTGCACACCACAAATGGGGGTTCGGCTTACGGCGCAACAGGCAGAAATGGCAACAGCGCTTCCGCGGGTGAAGCCGCCAACGGTAACAAGTATGCGACGGCGAACGGCAACGCCTACAAGAACACCGGGAGCGGTTGGGAGAAAAACAGTGGCTCAGGCTGGAGTTCCGCTGATTCACACGGCTGGGGAGGGCAGGAAAAGAGCGGCGGGTCATCCGCCTTCAGCGGAGGCGGCGGCGGAGGTTGGGGAGACAGGTCGGCGAGTTCCCGCGGATGGGCAAGCCGCGGCGGCGGTGGCTTCCGCAGGTGAAACCAGCGGTTTGGCTGCACGCGACACCGAGTGCTGACGAGTAGTGCTGACGAGAGGTCTTTGAGTTCGAGTCTTGGAGGATTGTTATGGCGCTCGAAAATCGCAGAATCACTGCTTCGAATTGGTTGCCAATGCTTCTGACGCTGGCCATTCTCCTTTCCCTTGCCGCCTGCAATAAGCAGGAGAAACCACTATACCGAGTGTTCGCCTCACCCGAGGAGGCGGGTAATGCGCTGCTGGAAGCGGCACAGTCCGGGGATCAGAACGCGATACTGGCGGTCTTCGGTCCCGATTCGAAGACCGTTATTTTCTCAGGCGATGCCGTACAGGACAAAAACATGGCAGGCGCATTCGTGACGGCTTACGGGGTGATGCACCGCTGGCGCAAGATGGCGGACGGTGCCCAGACTCTGCTGGTCGGAGCTGACAATTTTGCCTTTCCGATTCCGCTTAGGAAGAATGGTGCGGGGCAGTGGTATTTCGACCTGGCTGCGGGTAAAGATGAGATTCTGGCGCGCCGTATTGGTCGGAATGAACTGGCCGTCATCGACGTTTGTGGAGCGCTGGCTGACGCTCAGGCCGAGTACTTCTCACAGCGTCACGCGGACGGAAGCACGAAACAATACGCTGTGAAGTTCATCAGCGACACGGGCAAGCAGAACGGTTTGTACTGGGACTCGCCAGACGGTCAGCCCAAAAGCCCGCTGGGCCCACTCGTAGCACTCGCAACCACTGAGGGCTATAGCGCAAAGGCGAACTCGCACCTACCCTTTCACGGCTACTACTTCCGAATGCTGAACCGGCAAGGCAGTAACGCGCCGGGCGGGGCGAAGGATTACGTGGTAGACGGGAAAATGACCGGCGGCTTCGCTTTCCTTGCCTACCCGGCTGAATACGGCAACTCTGGGATCATGACTTTTATCATTAACCAGGATGGCGTGCTGCTCCAAAAGGATCTGGGGAAGGCTACGACGGAAACAGCAACCGCAATGAGCGAGTTCAATCCGGATGCCAGTTGGAGCCAGGTGGAGCAGTGACAGGTTGCCTCTCATCCCGCGAGTGCCAGGAACTTGGCTGTGAACTTCGGTAGATGTGTCTTCCCTAAAGTCATGACCCGGTCGGTAGTCGCGAGAAATGCGGTCATGAGTAAGTAGGCGCCGGGCGTTTGTACTCTTGGCCCTGCCGCCTCCGAGTATGACTTCTTGGCGAGACAAATGGATCAGGGCGGCGGCCCTTTTCCTGTTCGTCTTCCTTGTGACCCATGGCCAAGCCCGGGCGCAAACGTTTCAGTTTCTGCCTGAGGTGGATGCGTACTACCGGATTCAGCCGGATATCAGGGTCAGTTTCCAGGCTAAGGAGACGAGAGAAGCTGGTGATCCCACGCAGGCGGAAATCGGACCAAGCTTTGACTTCTTTCTGAAGCCCCTCTTACGGCTCAAGGACGTCACAGCTTTCGACCTGGATGACTCCAAGTCCCGGCCGTTACAGTTGTCGATTGGGTACCGCTATGTCCCTTCGCTGGATAAGCCAACCGTACAGCGCGGGGTACTGGCAGCCACTTCTCATTTCCCGCTCAAGGCCAGAATTCTGCTTACTGACCGCAATCGCGCCGATCTGGATTGGTCCCAGGGTCAGTTCACGTGGCGATATCGCAATCGGGTGACGCTGGAACGCAGGGTCAAGATTCGCTCTTACCATCCGGCGCCGTACGTAAGCAGCGAGTTTTATTATCAGAGCCAGTACCACAAATTCAGCACCACCGCGCTGTATGCCGGCTGCCTGTTGCCGGTTGGCAAGCACGTGGAATTCGATCCCTACTACGATCATCAAAACATCACCGGTAAGCGCCCGAATCAGCAATTGAATCAGTTGGGACTGGTCCTCAATCTCTACTGGAAGGCAGTTGCAAAATAACACTTTGTCGGTCAACGGAATGGGATTGCGCCGTCCTCAAGCTAAAGTGACCCTGGATGATGGCCACTGTCAGTTTTGACAGTTACCGGGGTCCTTCGGCCTTAGTATAGTGCGGCTGGTTATTGCATGATCTGCTTGAGAGGAGTGTCAAATTCACCGCATTCCTCCGAGTTTCCCTTTTCATGTAACCAACAACGATGGCCGAGGCGTGAAGCATACGGACGTGCAAGCAGACTGAGCGAGTGGATCACCTGCGAACGCGACGAGGTCAAATGCAATGCGCAGTAGGGCAACGCAACATTACTTTAACAGGAGGCTTTTTAATGAGGAAACAACTCTCGCACGGACTGTGGGCCGCGACGGCTGCTGCTGTTATGTTCGCGTTGACCGCTTCGACGGCTGTGGCTCAGGGCCAGAGCGCTGAAATCAAACAGCAGATCCAGGAGTCGGCGGCAGCGAATAAGGAGCGCCTCGCCCACTACACCTGGCAGGAGACGCAAACCGTCAGTCTCAAGGGCGATGTCAAGGGCCAAACCCTGTACCAGGTGAGAAACGGACCGGACGGCAAGCCGCAGAAGACGGACCTAAGCCCGCCCCCGCCTCCACCTTCGGGTGGCCGCTTGAAGAAACATGTGGTCGAAAAGAAGAAGAATGAATACAAGGACTATGCGGAGCAGATCGCCGAACTAGTGCAGACCTATCTCCCACCCAATGGGGAGAAGCTGAAGGCCGCTTTCCAGCAAGGCAATGGCGCGCTCAGTATGGCCGGCCCCGGTGCGGTGCAGGTGGCCTTTACCAACTACAATATGCAGGGCGACTCTATGAAGCTGGTTTTCAACAAGGCCGACAAAAGCATCCAGAGCGTCGAGGTGTCGTCCTATCTGAACAATGACCCTAGCGATGCCGCGACCTTCTCCGCTGAGTTCTCCAAGTTGCCGGACGGAACCAACTACATGTCCTCAGCTACGGTGAACGGCGTGAAGAAGCAACTCACCATCCAGATCCAGAACACCAATTACCAACCGCTGTAGTAAGCCAATCTTTGTTTGAGAAGGAACGCTATTTAAGGAGGCTCTATGAGCACGAGAAAGTCAGTTCAGATCGCAATGGGGCTTTTTGTGGCCCTGCTGTTCTGCGGGCTCGGCCTGGCGCAGCAGACCACTTTCAACTACATGCCGGGCACCAACTTCTCACAATTCCATACTTTCAAGTGGGTAACAATTCCTGGCGGCGTACACCCCGATCAGATCGTGGATCAGGAAATCCACAACGCCGTCGCGTCGCAGTTGACCGGCAAGGGGCTTACCGAAACCAGCGCCGACAATGCTGACCTGTACGTAGGTTATCAGGCAGCGGTAGATCAGGAGAAGCAGTGGAATGCGATGGGAACGGGAGGGTGGCGTCTGGGCGGCGGCATGGGGTCTGCAACGAGCTCTACCATCACCAACGGTACACTGGTGGTCGACGTGTACAACCCGGCGGACAAACAGTTGGTTTGGAGCGGGAGAGTAAGCAAGACTCTCAGCCCGAGCAAGAATCAGCAGAAGAACATGGAGAACCTGAACAAGGCCATTGCGAAATTGATGAAGAACTATCCTCCGCCCCAGAAATAGTGGCCAGGCGGCAGGTAACGGGGTGTGGCGATCTTGTTGTGGTCACACTCCGGCACACAGGAACAGGCGTGCTCAAGCTGTCCGCCTGTTCTCAGGCTCTGGCCATTGTTGGGCGAATGTGTCCGGGGTGTGGACACTCGTTCTCACCGTTTGCTCTGATGCCGCGGCGTAGCATATTCCCGAATTTGCCTCATGCAAGGACCGGAGCCCATTGAGCGCAATAACCCTCACCTCTATCGTATTCGCGATCGTTTTTGCAGCGGCATTAACCGGGATGTTTCTTCGCACTGTCCTTCCCGAAAATCATCTCAGCGACGCTGCGAAGGACACGGTGAGGATCGGGATCGGACTGGTGGTCACGATCGCGGGGATGGTCCTCAGTCTGCTGATTTGGTCGGCCAAGAACAACTACGACACGCAGCGCACGGAACTCACCGAGATGTCGGCCAAGGTCGCCTTGCTGGACCGCGTCCTGGCCCACTACGGACCGGAGGCGAAGGAGCCGCGCGACGCGGTCCGCGCCGCCGCGACCCTCCTGCTGGACCGCCTGTCGTCGCAAGACCGCAACGCGTTGCAACCCGTGGGAGCCGCTAGCGAAGTTCTGTACGACAAGATTCAGGAACTCTCACCCCAAAACGACTCTCAACGCTGGCTCCAGGGCCAAGCCTTGAGTATTGCGCTGGCCATCGGACAGACGCGCTGGCTGATGTACGAACAGAGCGCTGCTTCCATGCCCACGCCATTGCTGGCCGTTTTGATTTTCTGGCTCGTCGTTATTTTCATCAGTTTCGGCCTCTACGCGCCCAACAATCTCACGGTGGTGTGCAGCTTCTTCGTTTCCGCGCTGGTGGTTTCCTGCGCCGTCTTCTTGATCCTGGAGATGTATTCGCCTTTCGGAGGGATCATCCGCATTTCCACCGCGCCCCTCCGCGCCGCTTTGGCGAACCTCGGTCACTAACCTGCCCAACCGAAGTGTAACGAACGGCGCGGATCATGAGATCACAAGACGGTCATGAAGAATGACACCGCGAACGAGAGATGACTCTCACTTCAGATTAAAGGTGACTGCCAGTAGCACGCCGTTAAGGATTCGGCCTGCCCGCCGCGGCGTTGTCGATCATCCTGAGGCTGTGACAGCTGCATTTCGGCTGATCATAGGCGGGAATCCATTTTGGGAACTCGCATAAACCATTGCCCATCAACAACATCGTGGGGTATGCGAACCAACTACCTTATTTATCAATAACATCGTGGGTTAAAAAAGTTTTCCCTTTGTTATCAATAACATCGTGGGTTCATCCTTCATTTCGCGATTTTTTTTGGCTGTTCCCCTTGGCTCTTGCTGCTGCTTTGATCCCGCGAGCTTGCGCGCGGCTGTCCTCATCTTGAGGTGTCTGAAACGGCTTGCCGGCCAGCAAGCTGGCCTGTTGGAAAGCGGCAGCAAGCCTGCCCTCGAGCGGAGCGAAGGGCTGCCGCACTCCAAGGCGCTTCGCGCATTTCCGTGCAGAGTGGCAAATCGAAGGCCCATCAAGTCTCCGCTCCCCAAAGGCCCAAAATGTTCCAGACGCGGACGTCGCTCCAAAATCGCGGCGCGATTGCCTGCGGCTCGCGTTGCTGTTTCGTGCCGCCCGATAAGGCCCGTGGTGAGGGAAAAATTCCAAGAGCGTAATTTACAAATAACTAATAGCATCCCTAGAATATAAAGTCAAGGAAAAAAGGGTGCTGGTGTCATTTGAACGCTCCAAGCGCAGTCATTCCCGCGAAGGCGGGAATCCATTTGTCCAAGTTCTTGGAAGTACAGCACCGAGGAAAGTGGATTCCCGCCTTCGCGGGAATGACTGCGCTCCGAAGGCTGTTTCGCATGGCAAATGACATCAGTACCGAAAAAAGACGGCTGGTAGTGTCCTAATTTGAGTCCGCCGTTCTTGGGTCACCCATTCGCACGCCTGTCATCCTGAGCGCAAGCGAAGAGCCTGCCCTGAGCGAAGCGAACGGGATCTGCTTCTAATTCAACAGCAGATTCTTTCTTCGCGCTGCTCAGGACCGCCTCCGGCTCCTCCCTTCGACGTCGCTCAGGGAGGCTGAGCAAGGTCGAAGCCTCAGAATGACGGTGCCGGAGGGTATGGGACGCGCGTCAAATTAGGAAACTAGCGACGGCTTGTGTGCTTGGTACGCTCGCGTCATTCGCAATCACCCGCCCTGGTCTTGATGCCCAGGTCGATAACAGGATCGCTTTGGTCCACTTGGTCCACCTTGGCCGTTGACGCTGCCACTCCGCTGTGATACATCTGTGCCGGTTCGGGTAGTGTCACTCACACATCGCCCTCAAAGGAGGACTTATGTCACGTCGGCTCGCAGCGGTGTTGGCGTTGCTGGTGTTCGCCCAGCCTGTGATTGGAGGGGTGCGCGTGAACCTTGCCTAGCGGGTCGAGCTTCGGTTCGCTTATGAGGGGTTATGAACTGTACGCAATGTGGCGCCGAGCGCCGCCCAGCCGACAAATTTTGTGCCAAGTGTGGGACCGCCCTATCAAGCGAAACTACACAGCCAATGGCGGAGTCGAGGCGGTTGCCGGGGGGTTTCTACCGCGCCTGCCTCGCGGGCGCTGCGATTTGGACTTCCCTGTTACTCGGCGCGCTTCTGGCCTCTGGGGTGAGTATGCTCAGGCTAGGCGTGACGAACCCCGGCGTATTCGGAGTGGGGGTAAGCTTGAGCTTTGTTTTCTTCGCCGGACTGTGGTTCATAGGGACTGTCGTCTTGCTTCTTCTGTCGGTGGCGACGAGGCCCGGTCCACGCGTTCCCTGGCCGCGGACGACAAAGCTGGTGGCCGCTCTCTTAGTGATCGGGGCCTTCGTCTGGCCCCTTGCAAGCACCGCCGGGTCGTTGTCACGGGCAGTACACGCCACTAAGAGCGACGGAACGCCCGGAAGTGGTGGAGTCTCCGGCAGCGGTTCTACTGCGGCAGGCAAGAACCAGAGCAAAGCAGGAGATTTGTGGCATGTTAAGGAAGACACTTCTCCCATGGATGGGTCGAAGAGGGTTGTGCTATCTCACGACGCCGAAAATGATGTCCAAGGCTCGCTGGATGCGACTCGCCCGACTCTTGTCATACGGTGCCAAGAGGGCAAGACCGACGCGTATATCGTCACCGGGACGGCGGCGAACGTAGAATTTGGTACTGAAAACCACACGGTGCGGCTTCGGTTCGATGCGAGTAAGCCGATGACGCAAGGTTGGAGCGAATCGACCGATCAGAAAGCCGGGTAGCCACGGTCAGTGCTGTCCTGACCGTGGGCTTTTCAGCCTCGGTATCCCTGAGCAACCGCACGCCGTCGATCTGAATCGGACACGCCGCGACTGTGTACGGGTCCAAAACAAAATTGTTGTAGCTAGCGTAGCGCGCCGGCTGGCGCAGACATCGCAATCTGATGTCTGCGATCTCCCGAAGGGACTCTTGCTGCAAAACCGGCAACACGCCGGGTGATTCATGCGTCCGAGAGACTGGCCCGGGCCCGGCTGGAGTTTCCGGGCCTCTCGCATCCGTCGGTCATCATGACGGACCCGCCGAAGTGGGCTGCCTATAACCAGAAGTCGCTTCGCGAGATCGCAGACCTCAAAAGACAGCGGTCTGCGCCAGCCCCGCGATTTTGGAACACTCGACCGACTGCGCCGGAATCGCAGAGCCGGGTAACGCATCAAAGTTTCGTTGCTCAGAAACTCTGAGGCTTTTCGGCTGCTGGCATCAGGAGGCTAGTTACCTGGGGGGCTCAAGGCATCCCCAGGCCATCAGCCTGGGCTGAGATAGGTCGCCCCTTTAGGGCTGGGTGCGCGACTGCCCTTGACGCTTGCCTTTTAAGCCGCTACGCTTGCGTCATGGACGTGCATCTTAAGAATCCAGAACTTCAGGCGAAGGTCAGTCACTGGGTTGCGGAAACCGGCCGTTCCGCCGACGAACTGGTTGAGGACGCCATGACCGGATACTTCGAGGAGTTGCGCCAGGTGCGTGAAATGCTCGAGAGCCGCTATGACGATACCAAGAGCGGCAGGGTGCAGCCCATCGACGGGGAAGAAGCCTTCACCCGGTTGCGGCACAAGAGCGAGGCCCGCCGCAAAAACCGCCCGTGAGCGGTTACATCCTCCATCCGCAAGCGTATGCCGACCTCGACGAGATATGGGAGTTCATCGCGGAAGACGGCCTGGACGCTGCCGACCGCATTCGAGAAGAGATTTACCATGCCATCCGCGCGCTTGTGCCTTTCCCGCATCAGGGGCACCGGCGCACCGACCTCACGTCGCGTCCCCTGCGCTTCCGACGCGTGCGGGATTACCTAATCGCTTACCCGCCTGATGACGTTCCGTTGCTTGTCGTCGCGGTCATGCACGGCAGCCGCAGCCCCGCGTCATGGCCGCGATCCTCAGGGGCAGGGAGTGACAGTGTACAAGAGCAAGCGTAGCCCGGACCTGTTTTGTAGGTCCGCGGCTTTGGTTCTCGTAGGAGACGAAATACCGCGGACCTTGGAGGGCAGGTCCGCGCTACGCTCGCTAGAGCAGGCCCAGGAATTCCTCAACCGTGAGGCCCGATTGCTCAATAATGGAGCGCAGTGTTCCGGGCTTGAGATCCCGGTTGTGGTAAAGGGATGACGACGTTACGGTCTGACTTTCTGAGAAAGTAATGGCTGCCCCGAACGTGATGGATGTAGTAGCCGTGACGCTGAAGCGCTTTGATAACGCGGCTGGGCTTTACTGCCGGGAGCTTGCTTACGCCACCTGGACGCTCACGGGCTCGGTGACGGCCGGCTTGTTGGGAGGGGCGGGCAACCCGGCCTTATCCAGGCCCTCGAGGTAGCACAGTATCGCGTCCGCAGCCATCGCGCGCGCCTCTTCCAGGGTGTCACCTTCGGTTACGAGACCGGGCAGCGAGGGGCACGTCACGACGTATCCGCCTGTCTCGTCGGGCGTCATGACCACCGTATAGTTGAGCACCTTCATGGCTGGATTATACCACCTCCGGGTGGCCCCCAACATTGTTCCTCGTGGGTGGCGGCCACGTGCTCCCGAAGCGTCGAGCTGGGCGATTCTTTCTCCGACGGCCCGCTCTCGTTCCTGAAAGCCATCTAGGCCCTCGCGCCTTGCCAGCAGCCGCTCGTCCTCACCAATCTGCTTCCGCAGTTCGGCAATCTCACCATTGCTCTTCTCGATGCGCCCATGAAGATCTTGGCGCCGTGACTCAAGCGCTCTGCGTTCGGACTCGCGGCCCGCAGTTCCTGTGCCCGCTGCTCCTGCTCGCTCTTCTGTGCTTCCAGCCTTTGCAACCTGGAGCTAAGTGCCTCGAGTTTCAGTCCCAGCGCTTCAACATCGCCGACCTCGGACTCGCTCGCCAGGACTTGCGAGATTCCTTTTTTTCACCTTCCAGAACCAAGACCTTCTTGCCCTTCTCGTCCGCAAATCCCGCGCTGTGGCGGAGATGAGCCGCAGCCGCTCGAGGCCGAGCAATTGGGTAATGAACAATTCTTTGCGCTGGCTCCGCTCCAAGGACAGGAAGTTCCCCGTTCGGCGCTGGCTCGAAAAGATCGATGCTAGGAAACCGCCTGCGCTGCCGACGTGCTTCGAGGTCCATTCCGCAAACGCTTCCTTCTTGCCGCTGGCGGGGGCCACTCCCTGGTGGTCGAAGATGTAACTTTCCATCTGCCGAGCTTTCGGGTCCAGCTTCAAGAGCGATCGAAAGCGTCCGCCATTCACACCGAACGTCATGTCGATTTCGGGCTCGGGGTGCGTACAGAAGTCGTACAACGGTCGCTTCTGACCAGGCAATTGCCGGAACAGAGCGGCGAAAACTGAGCCGATCAGTGTGGACTTCCCGGCTCCGTTTTCACCAACGATGGCGATCAGGCCAGGGCCTAGTGTTTCGAAATCAACGCTGATTCGGTCGCGGAAAGCCTCGCTGATCCCCTGCAGACTGAGTTGATGGATTCTCATTGTGATCTTCCTGTGGCAGCCCTCTGCTTATGCGACTTGGAAGAATTGTAGGTTGTCGGAATTAGTGAAATTCGTGTCAGAGATCTCGAAAAAACGTGCCGCGGTTCGTGAAAAGATCCTATCGTTGCGGCGGCTATCCCTGCGGGGATGACCTGCGCCACCCGAGGATCGGCGGTGGAGGGGAAAAGCCAGATCGGCACCCATGTGCTCAGGCCGGGAATGGCCTCTTCCAGCCACGAAAGGATGGCACCCGCAAGACCTGACGTCAGGGCAATGGCCAGAGGACGGACAGAAAGCCGTCCCGCAGGTTGTACGTGATGCGGCGAAACAAAAGTGGCAGGCGTTGGTTCACGGGTTTCTGAAGTGTGGCGCCGAAGCTGGTCCGACGGGAGAGTTTAACATCTATTCAAGACCGAACCGCCGCTTCCATCATGACTGTGGTCTCCATCGTTTTCGCCATCCTGCTGATGACACTGACGTTGGCCTCCCTGCAGTTCTCCCCGCGGAGCGTCGTCAGCTTCTCCAAGGATCTCACGGCGGGCAGCTCGTTCTCCCCTATGCCGGCCGTCGACCAGCCCACCTTAGGATGGCATCAAGCGCGGGGCAAAGAGACTGACCCCACGGCGTGAGACTGTACTCAACTTTGGGTGGCACCTGAGGGTAGGACTTCCGACTGACGATGCCGTGTGCTTCCAGGCGACGGAGTTGCTGCCCCAACATTTTCTGGGTGATGTTGGGTATGGCTCGTTCCAGTTGGGAAAACCGCATCACCTTACCCCCAAAGAGATGGAATAGGATAACGAGTTTCCATCGCCCCTCCAGGAGGCGGAACGCGGCTTCCGCGTCTGTGGCGGCGGATGAGGGTGTATAGCGTTTTGGCATCACTGTCTCCCTAGCATACTTTTTAGTGCGTACTTCCCATCTGCTCAGTATGATGCGAAACTACGAACTGTGCAACACGAGGAGGATACGATGGCTCTCGACTTACCGGAGCAAGTGGCTGCATATCTGGCTGCCGAACAGGGGAAGGGCGCAGACGCTCTTTCAGGCTGCTTTACGGAGGATGGCGTCGTTCACGATGAGGGGCGTGATTATCGCGGTCGTGACTCGATTCGCCAATGGAAGCAACAGGCGGACGCGAGGTACCGATATGTCCTCGAGCCCCTTCATGCGCAAGCACATCAAGGGCACGTGACAGTGCGGACCGGACTCACCGGTGAGTTTCCCGGTAGCCCAGTGGAACGGGATCACATCTTCGAGCTTTCCAACGGCAAGGTGGCCTCATTGGAGATTCGATCATGACGACGACATATCCGTTCCCAGTTTCAGGAGATGAGTTTAAGGACAGGCGGGTTCTTGTAACCGGTGGCACCAAAGGGATGGGACGAGCTATGGTGCATCGGTTTACCCTGAGCGGCGCCTCAGTTGCGACGACTGCGCGCTCGCCCCTACCAGATGGGCTGGCGGTTGCTCTCTTCATACAGGCGGATCTCGGCACGGCTACAGGCGTCCAAGCTGTGACCAATCGCATTCAGCAGGAGTGGGGCGGCCTGGACATTCTGGTCAATAATATCGGAGGCTCGGAGGCTCCGAGCGGCGGATACAAGGCACTCTCTGATGGCGACTGGCAGAGGGCGCTTAACGTCAACCTGCTGACATCGGTTCGTCTCGACCGGGCATTCTTGCCGGGTATGGTCGAGCGCAAGTCGGGTGTCATCCTCCACATTTCCTCCATCCAGCACCGTCTGCCTCTCCATTACGCGACACTCGCTTATGCTGCGGCTAAAGGCGCTCTCAGTACCTACAATAAGGGTCTGGCAAACGAGGTCGGCCCAATGGGTGTCCGCGTCAACATGATCTCGCCTGGATTCGTCGAGACCTCAGGCGCGCGTGGCATGATTATGAAACTTGCCGAGAGCAATAACATTAGCGAAGACGCCGCGCGCAGGGAAATCATGAACATGATCGGAGGCATTCCCCTGGGGCGACCAGGCCGGCCGGAGGAAGTCGCCGAACTGGTGGCATTCCTCGCGTCTGACCGCGCAGCGTCGATTCATGGCGCAGACTACGTGATTGATGGTGGTACTATGCCTACGGTCTGACCACATTATTCTTGACTACAGATCGTTCGCAGATGGTCGGCCAACCGGACATTCGAATCTAAGCGATAACTTCAGGGTAGTTCCTGAGCAATCGCCAACGATATTGGACATGCCACATCTCGGGCATACCCAGAAGATCGCCATCCTTATGTCGCCTTGACTGAGTAAATTCGGCACTGTGTAATTTGCATGCCGGCTCCCAGGACCACGAATGGTCACTACGCCAACGCAGGGAGGACAGACTTACAGCCAATAATAACTGGGTGGTTTACTGTTCTTCAGCACTCCTGCTTCTCATCCAGTGTGCATCCACCGCTCCAATGGCGAGCGCCGCTCCTGGCAATGCGCAGATCACTGTTCTTTATGATGCATTCGGCAAAACAGCCACGATGCAGAAGGACTGGGGCTATGCTGCCTTTATCGAATACGGCGGAAAACGGATTCTATTCGACACTGGCAACAACCCTGAATTCCTTGCGCAGAACGCAAAAGCGAAGGGCGTCGACTTGACCGAGCTGGACTTCGTTGTGATGTCGCACCGACACGGTGATCACGTGGGAGGACTGACCTACCTATTGAAGGTGAACCCCACGGTGAAGATTTACGCCCCCAAGGAGGGTTTCGGGGTTTACGGCGCCGACTTACCGAGCAGTTTTTATCGCAAGGACCCATCTCTCCCTCCGGAGCAGCGCTACTACGATGGCGAGCCGCCAGGAGTCATGCGATTTGGATCGGCCTGGCCCGGAGCCAACTTTCAACTGGTCGACAAGAACATCGAGATTACTCCCGATATCCATCTGATCGCATGAGGTTTGTAATCTTGAATTTGGACCATCCCTGTCAAGGTGACCAGGAACAGCTCTTTTTGAGGCGAAGCCCTAGTGAATGCTTAAGAGTATCGCGAAGAGCTGTCCGATATGCGTATTAAATGAAATTAGAGAGGCAACATCCATCTCAACCGAAAGGAGCAGTCCGACGAGTCAATCGAAGGTCAAGAATGAGAGCGGCACGAAGGCGACTTTGAAAGCGCCGCACCCGGCGGAACACGGCCGGCTCGATGCGGCGCAAGTCAATCATTTGCCTGAAACACCAAGGCAGACTGTCGAACATTTCGGTATCAGAATGAAGGAAACGAGTCGGCGCCGACTCGACTCCCGCAGGGCGGACCAGACGTCCGGGGGAGAGTGAATTAGTGTGGATTTCTAGCCAACCCGCGAAACCAGAGAGTCTCACGGCGCAGCGAAAGGAGAAACGACAATGGCGACGACAAAACACGCGGCAGTGCCCAGTCTGATCAAGGCGGTTCGGATCGCGCAGTACGGCGGCTCCGATCAACTGAAATACGAGGAAACACCGCCACCTGAGATCCGCCCGGGCCAAGTTCTCGCGAAAGTGCGCTACGCGGGCGTGAGTCCGATCGATTGGAAAATCCGCGAGGGTTACATGAAGAAGCTCCGCCCGGCGAGTTTCCCGCTGACGCTGGGGCAGGATTTCGCGGTAGAGATCGTGACGGCCGGCGGCGACTCGGGCAGTTTCCGGACGGGCGAGCGGGTGTTCGGGTTCGGTGAAGGGACCTATGCGGAACTCACCGCGGCGGCGATCACCTACATCGCGGCGATTCCGGAGAAAATGGAGTTCGCGGTGGCCGCGGCGCTGCCGACGGGGGGACTGACGGCCCTGCAGGCAATTCGCGACTGTGTGCAGCCGAAGGCGGGAACGCGAATTCTGATCCACGGAGCGGCGGGGGGCGTAGGCTCGTTTGCGACCCAGATTGCCAAGCTCTGGGGCGCGCAAGTGATCGGGACGGCTTCGGGCGAAGACATCGTATACCTGCGCTCCCTGGGTCACGTGCAGGTAGTGGACTATAAGCACGAGCGGTTTGAAACCGTGGGCCAGGTGGACGCGGTTTTGGACCTGATCGGCGGCGAGACGGCCACGCGCTCCTTCGCGGTAGTGAAGAAGAGCGGCGTGATGGTTTCGACGGTGGGCGGGGCGAACGCGGAGTTGGCGGCCCGGGCGGGAATTCGCGGCGTGAACATGGTGTCGAAGGGAAACCCGGCGGACCTATCGGAGATAGCGGGCTTGGTGGTACGCGGCGACGTGAAGCCACGGATGGGCGAGGTGTTTCGGTTGGAGCAGGCGCGTGAGGCACAGGATCTGAGCCAGGAAGGCCGGGGCAAGGGCAGAATCCTGCTAGAAGTCGCGTAAGCATCGACTGTCACAAGCGAGCGAACCTTGCGCCACGAATGCCGTGAGGCAACGACCGAAAAGCCAGCGACTCGCGAGCGACCGTGATTGCAGGAGTTTTAAAGACGCAAATGGAGGAAGCGAAGAGCGTGGGCGCAAATCGCGCGGCCGCAACAGACGACGATTTCGAGATTGCGAATCTTCCGCTGGCCGATGCTGTCGGTGATACGGTCAATGGGCAAGACTGCTGAAAAGTTGATCGCCAAGTTGATGCCGGGAGGACTGTATGCATCAGTTGTCGGGGCACGACGGGATGCCGGAAATTACTCAGCTGTAAAGGTGGTGGCGGTGGTCGCGACGCCCGATAGGAAAACTCTGGAGCTCATGGCCAAGGCCGTCCGAGATGGCGAACTGGTGATCCCGATCAGCCGCAAGCTGCCACTCAGCAAGGTGGGGGAAGCTCAAGCCGCCGCGGAGGAGGGTGGCACCGGCAAGGTCTTGCTGGTGGCTGACGTTATTTTGCAAACAGAGGACACGAAAGAAAATCGGAGATGAAAAAGGGTTCGCGCGGAATCGACCCCGCTTCGAAGCCGATGGGTGTGTCGAATGCCTAGCGTAACCGAAAGGCTGGTGGTTTCATCTCCGTCGGTGTGCGAAGTGTGGGCACATCGGTTGCTGCGGCAGTTTTCCGAGCCAGCATGCGTCCAGGCATGCGGCGACAACAGGGCCTCCGATCATTGCCAGCTTCGAGCCGTGAGGATTGGTTCTACGATCACGAGAGGCGGGGGGTGATCAAAGGTGTGGCGTTGCTTCCGCCAGATTCGTATCCGGAGGATCAACCATCACCTGGACCGGCGGGCAGAGGTCCAGCCAATTGGGAATCGCTGCTGCACTAGCTGGCGTCGAATCGATTTTTTATGAATGGGAGCGGGACTCGGGACACCGTATTTGTAATGAGCACCGTATCGAAAGGAGCCATCAATGAACGCGGTACAAGTCGAACAGAAGAGCTATGAGATGCCCCCGCGAGAGGGGATCAGCATCGCGCATTTTCTCACCGTCGCCGACGTCGAGCGATCGGCTCGCTACTACGAAAAGGTCTTCGGCGCTCGCATTCTGACCATGGGTGACGGCAACGCGCCTCCTTACCTTCAGCTTGCGAATATCTGGATGATTCTGAATGTGGGGGGCGGGCCGACCCCGGACAAGCCCACGGTAACGCTCAGCGTACCCGACCCGAATCACATCAACAGCTTTATGAATTTCCGCGTTGCGGATATTCAGGCGTGCTACGAATTGTGGAAAAGTCGGGGGGCCGAGTTCCTCACGCCGCCGATTCCCAAGTACGGCGAGATCCGCTGCTACATCCGCGACCCTGACGGCTATATCATCGAGGTCGGACAGAGCACCGAGCTCAAGTACGGTTAGCGCTCGGTCCGGATGAGATTCGGATTTAAACGGTTGCGGATGTTCTGTTGAGGCCTTCCGGGCTGCAGGGTCGAGCCAGTACTTTGGTCTTGATCGATACGTTCGTCCGACGGGTTCGTCGTCGCGTTTCTGCCAATTTTTGCTTTGAACACTCGCGGGTTGGATTGCTCTGCACCACCCCAACTTGGAGACCATCTATATAACTCACGGGCATTTCGACCATTTCTACGGCCTGAGCACCTCGGGTACAAGGAAACTCGAGGAAGCTCGGAAAATCTTCGGATGTTAGTCCAATTGTTCAAGGAGGCTGTATGCCAACTATTACCACCAAGGACGGCGTTGAGATCTTTTACAAGGATTGGGGTTCGGGGCAGCCGATCGTGTTCAGCCATGGCTGGCCGCTTTCGGCGGATGACTGGGATAACCAGATGATGTTCTTTCTGAGCAAGGGGTATCGCGTGATCGCGCATGACCGGCGTGGGCATGGGCGCTCGACGCAGGTGGCCGATGGGCACGATATGGACCATTATGCCGACGACTTGGCCGCACTTACGGCGCATCTGGATTTGAAAAATGCGATCCATGTTGGGCACTCGACCGGCGGCGGTGAGGTAGTGCACTATCTCGCCCGGCGTGGGCAACAGGAAGTGTACAAGGCTGCCATTATTAGCGCGGTCCCGCCGCTGATGTTGAAGACGGATGCCAATCCAGAGGGTCTGCCGAAGTCAGTGTTTGACGATCTGCAGGCGCAGCTCGCGACGAATCGGTCGAAGTTCTATCGCGACCTTCCAGAGGGGCCTTTCTATGGATTTAACCGGCCAGGGGTGAAATCCGTTGAGGCCACCATTGCAAATTGGTGGCGGCAGGGGATGATGGGCGGCGCCAAGGCGCACTATGACGGGATTGTGGCCTTCTCGCAGACGGACTTTGTGGAGGACCTGAAGAAGATCACGATTCCGGTGCTAGTGATGCATAGCGAGGACGACCAGATCGTTCCGTACGTGGCGGCCGGGCCGAAGGCGGCAAAGCTGCTGAAGAATGGGACGCTGATAACGTATAAGGATTTCCCTCATGGCATGCCCACTACGCAGGCGGAGAGGATCAACGCCGACCTGCTGGCATTCCTCAAGAGCTGAATATATAGGCGGGGAAACTCGGGGCCCAGAAGGGACGTTTCCCATTTTTCGACGATGGAAATTAGTGAACGTCCTGTCAGTCCCCAGTTTTAGTTTCATATTTCAGGAGAACAGATTCGATTTCAGAGAGGAGAACAAAATGACAACAAAAGGAAAAGTCTTGGTGCTAGTCTCGAGCGGTCACGGCTTGCCATTGAAAGATGGCAAGGTTTATGCCGGCGCTGGTTACTATCTCAACGAACTGACGGTTCCGGTTCGCGCCTTGATGAAGGAAGGCTACGAAATCACTTTCGCCAACCCCAAAGGCAACACGCCGCAAATGGATGTCCATTCAGCTGTCGCCGACTTCTTCGGCGGGGACGAGGCTAGGCTTCAGGACTATCTAAAATTCCGCGACAGCCTGACTGGGCTCAAGAATCCAACTCGCATCTCCGATGTCATCGCATCGGGCCTGGATCAATATGACGCTGTTTTCGTCCCCGGCGGCCATGGACCGATGATCGATCTTCTCGATGATCCCGACGCTGGCACCGTGATGAGACACTTTCATGAAACATCCAAGCCTACAGCGGTGCTCTGCCATGGCCCGATTTCACTACTCTCGGCTCTTCCGAATTCGACGGAGGTGGTCGGAGCGCTGGCGGCGGGCGATGCCGTTGGAGCACGGACAAAGGCTCAAGGATGGATTTATTCTGGATATAAGATGACCATCTTTTCGACGGCGGAAGAGCAGCAGCGGGAGCCGCTTGAGATTGGTGGTAAGGTTCTGTTCTACCCGGACTTCGCCTTGCGTACGGCGGGCGGTGACGTAAGCGTGCTCGCTCCATGGAAGAGCTACGTCCTTCAAGATCGCGAGTTGATCTCAGGTCAGAACCCGTTCTCGGACGAAGCGCTTCTGAAACTTCTTCTACCGGCACTCAGCGGGAGAAGAAGTCAGGGGGCTGGCGCATGATCGAGTCTTCGCTCCCAACGCAGCCATAACCTACGTCAACCGCCGATGCGAATGTTTCCTCGCGCATGAGGGAGCGTTGCAGCTAGTTGGAAAGGGGCCGGAAATGGTTACTGGCTCGTCGGCAAGCTACTGAGGTGATCGACTGAAGCAAATCGATGCCGGTCTCTTGGAAACGGCCGGCGATGTTCGGATCGCGTGTGAATTCGATTGGAGCGAAATAGAATGCCCGAAGAGCTCAGCCATGCTCGCCGCTTTCTTCTCAGTACCTTCTTTGCCGGTTCGGCCATAAGTATTGCGCTGCCGACCTGGGCATCATTGGTCCAGCGGACGCGCGATCCTCCAAGGACGACCTGGCGGGTGCGACCCCGATTCAGACTGCCGGCTCAAACCCAAAGAAAGGACCGCCGAATGGAACACCCGACTTTGTATCGCACGATGCAGATTGATGGGCTCTCCATCTTTTACAGAGAGGCAGGCCCGAAAGACGCTCCAACCCTTCTACTTTTGCACGGACTCCCCTC